>Ga0307378_10000115_pt1 | contig 144980 bp, 110 predicted proteins | sample UN1MG_FD_202238 | JGI IMG/M metagenome (GOLD analysis project Ga0307378, IMG submission 202238) | Soil microbial communities from Risofladan, Vaasa, Finland - UN-1 | ecosystem: Environmental > Terrestrial > Soil > Coastal area > Acid sulfate soil | place: Finland: Risofladan, Vaasa... | reverse complement strand
GACATTGCTGGTGCCCGGCTACGTCGACGAAACGCAGGTAGGCCGAATCGCAGAGTTTGTCGCCGGGCTCAACCCGACGATTCCGTACGCTCTGCTGGCCTTTCACCCGGCCTTTCAGATGCAGGACTTGGCGACGACCTCGCGATCCCAGGCCGCCGACTGCCTGGCCGCCGCCTGGTCCGCCCCCGCCTTCCAGAAAGTTTCCGCGACACGCCTCCGCTTGACCGTCTTTGACGCGTCTATCCGTCGAAGGCCTCGAAGAAGCGCCGAGGGTTATCGACCAGGTACCTGTTCACTCTCTGTAGCGACACACCCGCGCCCATCAGCATCGGTACGCCATGGGTGATCGCGTAGGCGGTATCCGTCCGGTGAACCGCGCGGGTCAGAATTGACAGCCAGGCACGGTGATTGCTCGGCTGGCTGAGAGGGCATCAACCTTGGTTGACGTTGTCGATGGGTCGCCAACGGTCGGGCAGGAGTTGATCGAGCCTGCTGAGCGGGGTGGCGGCGATGCGGGCGAGCACATCACGCAGGTAGGCCATGGGCTCGACGTTGTGACGCTGGCAGGTGGCGATGAAGCTGAAGAGGGTTGCCGCGGTGCGGCCACCGTTGTCCGAACCGGCAAACAGCCAGTTCTTGCGACCGATCGCCACGCGGCGCAGGGCATTTTCGCTGGCGTTGTTGTCGATGGCCAGCCGGCCGTCGGTGGTGTACACGCACAACGCGTCCCACTGATTCAACGCGTACTGCATCGCCTGGCCCATCGGGCTCTTGGGCAGCACCGACCCGCCATGCTCGGCCTGCTGCGATTGCAGCCACGTCCGGAACTCCGCGAGGCGAGGCACGGCCCGCTCTTGGCGCAGACGATAACGGGCGCGACGACGTGGGCGTTGGCAATGGGGGCGGCGGCCGCTACAATGAACTTGCCCATTCAGGCACCCAAGTGGTCTTTACGGAGATTGCGTGTCATGGTTAAGGTTCTGGTGGCGGATAAGTTGGCGGAGGCCGGTCTGGCGGCCTTGAAGGCCAGAGCGGGCGTGGAGTTCGAGGCAAAGGTCGGTCTTGACGAAGATGCGCTCGCGGGCGAGGTGGGCAAGTTCGACGGGATGATCATCCGGTCGGGTGTGAAGGTGACGGCCAAGGTGTTGTCGAACCCAGGCCGCCTGAAGGCAATTGCACGGGCGGGGGTGGGTGTGGACAACGTGGATCTGCCCGCGGCGACGAAGGCGGGCATTCTGGTGATGAACACGCCGGACGCGAACACGATTGCCACGGCTGAGTTGACGATGGCCTTGATGCTGGCGGTGGCGCGGCGGATTCCAGCCGCCCACGAGCACACGGTATCGGGTCAGTGGAACCGCAGCGCGTTTACGGGTACGCAGCTCGAGGGCAAGACGCTGGGTCTGGTTGGATTGGGTCGCGTGGGCAGCGCGGTGGCCACGCGTGCCATGGCGTTCGATATGCGAGTGTTGGCGTATGATCCGTTTTTCAAGGGCGATTCGGCCGTTGAGGGGCAGGTGCGCATGGTGGCGTCGGTAGAGGATCTGCTCAAGGAGGTGGACTATCTGAGCATTCATGCGCCGAAGAACGAGCAGACGGCCGGGATGATCGGGGCCGAGCAACTGGCGATGATGAAGGACGGGGCGCGGGTCATCAACGCGGCGCGTGGGGGCATTGTGGACGAGCAGGCGCTGGCCGAGGCACTGGAAAACGGCAAGATCGCAGGTGCGGGCTTTGACGTATACAGCAAGGAGCCGCCGGAGGGCAATCCCCTTCTGAAGGCCAAGAACGTGGTGTTGACGCCGCACCTGGGGGCTTCGGCCAAAGAGGCGCAGACGGCGGTGGCCATTGAGGCCGTCGATGTTCTGCTGAACTATCTGCTGAACCAGGAGATTCGCTCGGCCGTCAACGTGGTGGGCATGCCGGCGTCGATGAGCGAGAGAGATCGCTCATACGCCGATCTGGCGACGCGGATGGCAAAGCTGCTGTCGCCGCTGTGTGAGAAGGGAGCGACTCGTGTGCAGGTCACCACGCACGGCAAGGTGCTGGAGCCGATTTGCGCGACGCTGGCGCGGTACGGATTGATCGACGTACTCGATCCGTACGTGGATACGCGTTTGAACGTGATCAACATCGACGGGTTCGCACGGGAACGGGGCATTGAGTTAAGCCACGCAACGGTGGGCGGCCAGGACGACGGCCCGGCGAAGGTGGTGTTGACGGTTTTGGCCGACGGCTGTGAGCACAGTGTGGAGGGGGCGGTGTACGAAGACGGCCTGCCACGGATCCTGTCGATCGACGGGTATCGGATGGACATCGTGCCGGAAGGGCCGATGGTTCTGATCCGCAACGACGACAAGCCGGGCGTGATTGGTTTGGTGGGCAAGACGTTTGGGGATCACGGGGTCAACATCGCGGACATGACGCTTTCGCGGCACCAGAAGATGGCCCTGATGGTGTTAAAGGTGGACGACCCTGCGCCGGAGGACGCGGTTCAGGCGTTGCAGAAGCAGCGTCCGCCGATTCAGATGGTTCGCAGCGTCGTTCTGCCGCCGCTTCCGTAGGCAATCGGGCCGGGAAGCCGAATGGGACATTGCGGGGTTCGTGTGCCGGTGGGCACACGGGAGGGGCGGGTCGTGCGGCGGAAGGGGGATTTGTCGGCTCATCGTATAGCTTCTCCGCTTCGGAGCTTCGCATGGCCGGGTGTTTGCTGGCCCCGCCGCCTTGGGCAAGAGGTGGTCCGCGGTGTCAGATTGGATGTATAGCAAGTGAGCGCGTGAGTTGGAAAAGGGGCGGGGTGAGGACTAGACTACTGCGTTTGGCGGTCGTGGGCGGCCGCGATTAACGGGCCGGATCGAGCAGTGGACATCGTTGGCAGGAGGTGAGCTTATGGCCGAGCATCAGGAGCGTACGTACGGACTTGGCACATTGTGTTTGCACGCCGGGTACGAGCCGGATCCATCACACGGCTCGCGAGCGGTGCCGATCGTAGCGACGACGAGCTTTGTGTTTCGCGACACGGAGCACGCGGCGAACCTGTTCGCGTTGAAAGAGCCAGGGTTTATCTACTCGCGGATCATGAACCCGACATGTGATGCGTTCGAGCGGCGGATGGCGGCGCTGGACGGCGGGGTGGGGGCATTGGCGCTGAGCAGCGGGCAATCGGCCATTTACGTAGCCTTGCTGACCATCTTGCGTGCAGGGCAGAACTTCATCACCGCCACGAGCCTATACGGTGGGACGTGGACGCTGTTTACGCAGACGTTGCCGAAGATGGGCATCAAGGCGAAGTTTTTCGATCCTGCTAAACCCGAATCGATTGGGGCTTTGGTCGATTCGAACACACGTTGCGTGTACCTGGAGACGATTGGGAATCCGAAGAACGACGTGCCGGACTTCGAGGCGATCGTGGCGGCGGCGCACGCGCGAGGGCTGCCGGTCATTCTGGACAACACGGTAGCGACGCCGGTACTGCTGAGAAGCTTCGAGCAAGGGGTGGACATCAACGTCTACTCGTGCACGAAGTTCATAGGGGGTCACGGTCTGCATATTGGGGGATGCATTGTCGATTCGGGGAATTTTGACTGGACGGCTGAGGCGAAGCGTTGGCCGGAGTTCACCGAGCCGGATCCTTCGTATCACGGCGTCGTGTTCGCCGAGACGGTTGGGAACGCGTGCTTCGTCGTCAAGTGCCGGACGCACCTGCTGCGCGATATGGGCAGTTGCATGAGTCCGTTCGCGGCGTTTCTGTTCTTGCAGGGGTTGGAGACTCTGCATTTGCGGATGGAGCGTCACTGCCAGAACGCCCAGCGGGTGGCTGAGTGGCTAAAAAAGCAGAAGGCTGTTACGTGGGTGAACTACCCGGGTCTGCCGGAACATCCGTTCCATGCGAACGCCAGGAAGTACCTGAAGGGCTTCGGGGCCATCATGGGGTTTGGCATTCGCGGCGGCAGGCAGGCGGGAGTGAAGTTCATCGATTCGGTGAAGTTGTTGTCGCACCTGGCCAACATTGGCGACTCCAAGACGCTGGTGATCCATCCAGCCAGCACGACGCACCAGCAGCTCACGCCGGACGAGCAAGTGCAGACCGGCGTAACGGATGATTACATCCGTCTGTCGATCGGGACGGAGGATGTAGACGACATTATCGCCGACATCGAGCAGGCGCTGGCCGCCTCGCAGGCGTGACGGGGCGCGGCGTTAGACCCACCGAGGCCGGGACCAATACGACTGGAAGTTGGACCAGTTGTAGAGGGGCGGGCGTTGGGGTCGGTAGGACGGCCCGGCTTTGGGCTTGGCCCGGGATCGGTAAAGGGCGATGGCGTCGTGATCCCAGGTGAGCAGTTCGTCGAGGCCATCGTCGTCGAAGTCTTGAGCGAACATGCACATGCCTGGTCCGCCATCGTCGGGCATGGGGACGACGAGGTCGCCATCACCGTCGATCAGGCCTCCCTGGAAGCCCTGCGACGGGCGCAGGGGGGTGAGGACCATCAACTCTTGGCCTGAGCCATCCCAGTTGACCGGCTGAAGCGTTGCACCGAAGGCGGGGAAGTCTTTGGTCCAGATGCGCCGTCCGGTATGGTCGAAGAGGGTGATGATGCCGGGGTTGCCGTGGAACAGGACGGTGCCGATCTGAAGGCCTGGCATATCAGTTCGGAAGCGGCCCACGGCGAGTCGCTGGACGTGGCCCATGACGCGCTGGTGCAGGGCGAATTCGGGGGTGAGTCGCAGCAGGCCGTCCTCCCCGCCGGCCATGAGGATCTCGACGGGGCCTTGCCCTTTTTCATCGAGCGGGCCGACGTAGATGGCGTCCTGGTGATCCTGCATGCAAATTCTCCCCAGCAGTTTGCCGTCGGGCGAGAGTCGGCTGTAGCCGGCGATAACATCGTCGCGGCCATCGCCGTCGAAGTCCCAGGTTTGCGGGAAGTGGCCGAGGCAGGTGATGTATCGCCAGAGTTCGGTCAACTCCGGCGAGAGGGCGACGATCTGGTGGTAGTTGCATTTGACGAGGAGATCGCGTGGTGCGCCGCGTCCGGCCAGATCGGCGAAACTGATCTGCGACAAGACCATGCGGTCGGTTTCGTCGCCGAAGCCACCGCCGAAGCTGTTCATGTTGTTGCGGTAGCAGTCGGGCAACGTAGTTGGCGTGGGGACTTGGGCCGAATATTGTTCCTGGCCGGTTTGGCCGTCGAGCACGAGGATGCGGTCATCCAGCGAGCAGATCACTTCGTTTCGTCCGTCGGCGTCGAGGTCGTGTATTTGCAGGGGCAGGTCGGCCGACAGACGAGGTGGGGACGCGACGGGCTGGCCTTTCTGCCAGAGGATTTGCCCGTCCCAGGTCATAGCGGTAAGCGCAGTGGTAGCGTATTGGGTGGAGCATTGGCCGAGCACGAAGTCGAGTTGGCCGTCGCCGGTGAGGTCGCCAAGTCGGAGCTGGCGGCCACAGCCGAAACCGTGCGTTTCCCATCGCTTGACGAGAGCAGGTTCGGGGTAGCGTCGGCGCTTCCGTTTTAGCGCGTTGGCGGCGCGCTTGCGGGCGGTTTGCAGGGGCTTGGATTCGCGACCGATGGGGAGCACACATATGGGTCCGAAGCGTGCATGCCGCGCGCCGAGGAAGCCGACGCAGCCTTTGGGCAGGATTGCGTCGCGGACGGTCAGTTGGCAATCGCCGATGGTGGCGGAGAGGATGGTTTTTCTGGCTTCGACGGTGACGCGGATTCGCTGTCCTTCGGCTGCGACGAAGGGTTTGCAGGTGAGCAGATCCCAGTGGTTGAGAACTCGCCGCAGGAGCTTTGCGTATCCGTCACCGTCGACTACGGCGGCGTAGTAGTTCTGACTGTTCTGGAGGCGGAAGATCACGCCGACCGGCTGAGGCCATTCGGCGTTGGTGTTTTGTGGCAACAGTTCGATCCAGGTCTCGACGCGGTAGTCCTGCCAGTCGGGATCACCTTTTGCGAGGATGACGCCGTCGAAGACGGTGCAGGCGGCGCGGCTTTCGACTGCGGGTCCGTCGGGCAAGTCGACGCGGAGCCACTGAGTCTGGCCCAGCGCGAAGCTGCCTGACCGACTGTGCCAGCCGTCGGTGTTGTCTTCGGGGCTGGCGGGCTCGGCATGCATCTCAAGATAGGGCCCCTTGGCGACCAACTCGATGGGCCCGGGTCGCAGGCCTTCAAAGCGGTCGTCGAGGAGGGGATGTACAGGTTCCTGTTCGGCCATGGCAAGTCCTCCCGGTTGGGCTGACCGGGTCAGTTCCTCGGGAAGTGGTTACACGCTGGGATCGGTGTGGTCAACCGTGGCGGCGTTGCGGCCCAGGCGAGGTACCGGAAAAAGGGCTGAGACAGGGCCTTTGCGGTCAGACGGGGGGTGGTTCTACGGGTTTGGGGCGAGGGGGAGGTGGTCGTCGGCGTCGGGGGTGGTGTAGAGGAACTGGTGCTTGAACTGTTCGGTGCGGCCTCGGCGCTGTGACGTTTGGCGATCGAGCTGAGCGAGGCAGCCATCGGGCAGGAGGTTGAGCTGGACGGGGCCGAGGCGTCCGGTGTGGCGTTTTGACCGGTACTCGATGTTGGCCTGACCGAGGGCGTCGTCGAGCTGCCGGCAGAGGTGCTCGCCGGGCAGATTCGACGGCAGGTGGGCGGTTTCGACGTGCAGTCGATAGAAGGGCGGATCGGCCCAGCGCGGGGCGAGTACGAAGGACTCGATGGTCAGTTCCAGTTGCCGTGAGAGCTTCTGGACGGCGTGAACGACCTGGCGCTCGGTGAGTTTCTCGCCGGTCATGGAGCTGACGTGTGCGCCTTTGTGCAGGAACTCGATAACGGGGGCTTGGCCGAGGTAGTCGACGACGCGGACCATGTCGCGGATGTCGTAGCGATAGAGGCCCGAGGCGGTGGTCAGGAGGACGAAGTATTGCCGGCCGATTTGGAGTTCGCCGCTGCGGAGGACGTCGGGCTGTGACGAGTCGATCTCGTCGGCGGGAATGAACTCGAAGAAGTTGTGCTGGAAATCGAGGACGCCGGCGGCGGTGCCGTCGGTGAGCGGGACGGTCATTCGTCCCTCACTGGCCAGCAGACCGATGTCGCGGACGGGCAGGTCGCCGAAGTAGCGGGGCAATTGTCGCAGGTAGAGGCTTAGGGTTCCGCCGATCCAGTTGGCCAGGAAGCTCAGCCGCCAGTAATGCCTTGGCAGAAGGGCATTATGTTCGGAGACGAGGCGTTCCAGTCGGCGGGCCAGGCGGGGGTCGGGTCGCAGGCAAGGTTTCAGACGGTCACGGATGTGCGGGTCGATCGGCAGGCGGCGCGTAAGTGTGCCCTCGTGGATATCGCGAATGAGCAGGTCGCGATGCTCATCGGCGACGGATGCAAGGCGGAGTTGGGTGGCGGGGTTGGCGGTGATGATGAAGGCGACGTCGCGCGGTATGGCCAGTCGCATGATGGTGTAGTACTTGGCAGTGGCGTCGGCGATGTGGGCGAGTTGGCGGGGCGCGGCGTAGTATCGGCGGACGAGGCGTTTTTGCGTGGCGGCCATGAGTCCGGTGATGGCGCCGCAGGGGATGCCCGCTTTGGTGGTGAATTCGTCCATGGGGCTGGTGACCTGGAGGATGGGTCGGAGCACGGCGTCGCGGTGGTCCATGAACATTTTCACGCCGAAGACGGTCCAGCCGCTGCGGTAATCGCGCAGGAACGCCTTTGTGACAGGGATGAACTTGGGCTGGTCGGTGGTGCCGCTGGTGAGGGCGAACATGAGCAGGCGCTGGCGCGAGCCCAGCAAGGCGCGTGTGTGGCCTCGCTTGGCCTGTTCGATGTACGGCTTGTAGTACTCGTAGCCGCGGACGGGGACGTTGGCTGCGAAGTCGCGATAGTTCCTGATGCGGTCGAAGTGGTGGGCGCGTCCGAAGTCGGAGTCGGCGTTCAGGGCGAGCTTTTGCTGGAGGACACGCTGCTGGACAGCCGTCGCTTGAGCGGCCACCTGGCGGAAGCGCTGGTAGGCGCGGCGTGCGTGGTGGTAGGCGGCGGCGGCGACGATTCGATCGATCCAGCGTGGCATAGTAGAACGTGCCTGGCATCGTATGCCTGGACGTCGGGCATTGTAACGCGATTGTGATCGAGGTGGGGCGTTCGAGCGCTATGCGGTTGAGGCGACGAGATGGTCGCCGAAGTCGGCGGTTTCGGCGACGACGCCGGCTAGATAGCGGTCGAAGAAGGCGACGGTGCGATCGGCGTAGGGTGCGGGTTCGGCGATGGCGGCCTGATTGTGCTTGGCTCCCGGGACGATCCAGATGTATTTGGGTTGGGCGGCCTGGTCGTAGAGCAGTCGGGTCTGCTGGACGGGTATGTAGCTGTCCTTTTCGCCGTGGATGAAGAAGATCGGTGTGGGTTTCATCCGTTTGAGGGCCTTGCGGACGGAGGGGAAGTGGCAGTTGAAGCATCGCTTGGTGAATCGCATGACGAGCCACCGGAGGAACCGCCAGAAGACCGGGGGGTGGTTTTCGTAGAGAAAGCGGACCTTGGCGAAGATGTACGCCCAGCGTTTCATGAGGTGTTCGAGGATGGAGTCGGTGCTGAACGCGCCGTCGCAGAGGATGCATTTGACGACGCTGGGTTCGTCATGTTCGGGGGCCAGCAGGGCGGCGGCGGCGCCCCTGGATATTCCGAAGAGTCCCAGCTCGACGGGGTAGCCTTGTGTTTCGAGCCAGTCCTCGACGAAGGCGATAGCGCCCATCATGTCGGCGACTTCGCGGTCGCTGACCCATTGGCGCGGGGTATAGTCTTCCTGGCCGGGCGACTGGCCGTGCCCGCGGAAGTCGAAGCTGAAGACGTCATATCCGGCGCTGAGCAGGGGGCGGCAATAGCGTGCACAGCTGTACATGTCGCTGGCGAACTCGTGGGCGAAGATGACGGTTCCTCTGCGGGGCCCGCGTCGCCGTCCATAGAGGAACATGCCTCGCAGGGAGGTGCCGTCGAGGGCGCGAAAGTCGATCTCGTCGCCGGCGATGGGTTCGAAGTCTCGGGGTCCCATCGACAGTGGAGGCGGCGTATCCTCCATGACCCTGAGGATGATGCGGACGTAGCGTCCGAGGATGAGGATGGGGGTAACGGTGACGACGGCGACGGTCATCACGATGGAGAAGAGGGCCCAGTTGCGCAGGATGAAATCCCACGCCGTCCAGCCGATTGTTTCCATCATACCGGGTTCAATCATCCGTTTGCCGATATCCGCTTGCGTGAGGCGGTTTAGCGGCGTGGATCGGCCGCGCCTGCCGATCCAGTCATGCTATGCGTGTGCCCGCCGCTTCGGACGTTTGCGTTATGTCGTGTGCGACGCCTGCTTTGATGCGTTGCCGTGTACATGTCGTGGTTCGTGTGCGGTTCACGGCTTGTGAGCTCGTACCAGCAAGGCGTCGTTCTGTCCGCCGAAGCCGAAGGAATTCGACAAAGCGATGTCAAGCCGAGCCTTACGCGGCTTGTTGGGGACGTAATCCAGGTCGCAGTTCGGATCGGGATGCTGGTAGTTGATGGTGGGGGGGATGATCTGATCACGGATGGCCAGCAGACAGGTGATCAGCTCGACGGCCCCGGCTGCCGCAATGAGGTGCCCCAACATCGACTTCATACTGCTGACGGGGATCTTGTAGGCTCGATCACCGAAGAGCTTGCGGATCGCCAGCGTTTCGATCTTGTCGTTTTCCTGGGTGGCGGTGCCGTGGGCGGAGATATAGTCGACATCGGCCAGGGCGATGCCGGCGTCGTCGATGGCGCCGCGCATGGCGGCGATGGCGCCCCGTCCCTCCTCATGGATATCTGTGATACGGAAGGCATCGGCGGTGGATCCATAGCCAATGATTTCGCCCAAGACGGGGGCGCCTCGACGCATGGCGTGCTGAAGTTCTTCGAGGATGAGCACGCCCGCGCCCTCTCCGAGGACGAATCCGTCGCGGGTCCGATCGAAGGGTCGGGAAGCGGTCTGGACGCTATCGTTGCGTGTGGACAGGGCGGTGAGGCGGCTGAAGCCTGTCAGGCCCATGGGGTGGATCATCGAGTGGCAGCCGCCGCCGATCATCACGTCGGCGTCGCCGCGTCGGATGAGCATGGTGGCTTCGCCGATGGCCTGGGTGCTGGCGGCACAAGCGGTGAGGCAGTTGAAGCCGGGCCCCCGGGCGTTGAACATGGCAGCCAGATGACCGATGGCCATGTTGGGGTCCTGCTCGAATTCGATGATGGGGCTGAGGCACTTGTAGGCCCATTCGGCCCATTGGCGTGCGTCGAGGGTGTTGGCCTGGCGGTTCCATCCTTTGACGGCGGGGACGGCGAAGCTATCGAAGTCGAGCGGGCCCTCGCCGGAGCCCATGTAGATGCCGACCATGGCTGGGTCGAGCGCGTGGTCTTCGTCGAGGCGGGACTGATCCCATGCCTGTCTGGCTGCGGCGAGCGCGAAGCCAACTTGGCGGCTGACGTTTTTGTGTTGTGGGAAGTCGTCTTGCAGGAACGCGGCCAGGTCGAAATCCCTCACCTCGGCGGAGAACTGGGTGGGGAAGGTGGAGGCATCGAAGATGGTGGTCGGGGCAACGCCGCTACGGCCGTCGAGCAGCTTCTGCCACACATGCTCGATGTCGTGGCCCATGGGTGTGACCCACCCGATGCCCGTAACGACGACCCTTCGACGCATTCGCTGACACCTCCGCCGTTTGAGCCGCGAGCGCTAGCAGGGCTCTATTGCTGCCAGCGTCGCAGCAGCAGGGCTGCGTTCTGCCCTCCGCCGAGTGCGTAAGATACGGAGAGTATAGTATTGATGCCAGTCTTCAGGGGTTGATGGGCCACGACGTTCAGTCCGCATGTCGGGTCGGGGCTGGCGGTATTGCGTGACGGCGGTACGACACCACGGCGCATCGCCTGACAGGCCAAGGCCAGGTCGATCGCCCCGCTTCCGGCACCGTTGTTGCCCAAGGCGCCTTTGGTGGCCATGACGGGCACGCGGGTGGCGTGTTCGCCGAGGGCGGCGTGGAGGGCTCGTGCTTCACTGAGATCATGCTCGGGCAGGCCGTTGCCGGCCGCCACAACGAGATCGACCTGCTCGGGTTGGAGTGAGGCTTCGGCAAGGGCCTTGCGGATGGCCAGGGCCAGGGCTCGCCCTTGGGGGTCGGGTGCGGCGTTCCAGTTGTGCGTATCGTTAGCCGAGGCGAAGCCGACAAGCTCGGCGTAGATGTAGGCGCCGCGCGATTGAGCCCGCTGGAGTTCCTCGATGATCAGCAGTCCGCCCCCCTCGCTGATGACCATGCCTGTACGATCGACGTCGAAGGGCCGACAAGCCTCCTCGGGCCGGTCGTTGCTGTGGGTGGCGAGCCTGCCGAGCAGGCTCTGGCGGACGAGGCCCATGGGACTGATCTTGCTTTCGGCGCCGCCGGCGATGCCCACATCCATGGCCCCGCGAACGACGGTACGGAAGGCTTCGCCGATGGACAGATGGCTGCTGGCTTCGCCACAGGTGATGGTGTTGGCCGGTCCCTGGGCGTCGTGGACGATGGTTACGTGGCAGGCCAGCATATTTGGCAGATACTTCAGCAACCACAAGGGGGTAAGGTTATTGATACCCTCGCGGCCCCATTTTTTATAGCTGAAGGCCCCGTTTTCGACGGAGGTAGCCAAGGCCCCGGCCAGTTCGGTCAGGTCGGCACAAATCAGTCCGGCGCCGATGTTGGCCCCCAATCGCGTGGGGTCGACGTCGACGGGAGGTTGGGCGGCGCCGCATTCGACCATACAGCGTGTCTTGATGCCGGCGTCTTTGACGGCCTCGAAGGCGGCGGCGATGGCGAGTGTGATCTCACGCGCCATGACCTTGGCCGATTTTCGGTAGCTACGGGGCACGAAGTCGCGGATTTTCAGGTCGGCGACCTGTCCTGCGACTTGCGCGTCGAATCCGGACGGATCGAAGGTCTGGATGCGGGAGATGCCGGATCGGCCTTGAAGGAGGGCGTCGAACGTGGTCGGCAAGCCGATCCCCAGCGGGCCGACGACGCCGAGTCCCGTAACTACCACCCGTCGTTCGGTCATGGTTGCTGCCCTGGTTGGGGGCCCAGTTTATCCAGTTGGTAGCCGCCGACCAGCACGTCGAACTGCCGGTCGAAGACGAAGTTCTTCTGGGGCAGGTCGAGTTCGGACTGATTCTCGCCGACGTGGGAGAAGATGATATCGATCTCGGCGAAGGGCTGATCGTCTCGCGTGACGCATCCACGGACACTGGCACCGTCGTCGTCGATTCGTTCGAGATGCGCGTCATAAACGAGTTGATCGCCCGGGCGGGCCACGCCGTGGAAGGTGGCCTGCTGGACCTTGGCGAGGATGACGTTCTCTTTGAAGTCGCGTGCATGACCCACGAGGATTCCGGCTGTTTGAGCCATGCCCTCGATCACAAGGCTGGCGGGCATGATCGGATAACCGGGGAAGTGGTCGTGCAGATGCTCCTCGGCCTGTGAGACGTTCTTGACGGCCCGTGCGTGTTTGCCGGGCTCGAACTGGACGAATTTGTCTATCCAAAACCAGCGCATGGGATGGCGAAGGAGGCTGTACGGCCGACCGTCATGCGGCGGCCAATTTGGACTCGATGTAGTTGACGATGGTTTTGACGGTAAACAGGTCGGGCATCTTGTTGATGTCGGGGTCATCGCCGAAATCGCCGAAGTCGGCGTGCGGCATGGCGTTTCTGAGTTTTTCCATTCCCGCGGGCGTCATTTTGCCGTTTTCGACATACTCGGGGTTGTTGAGGATGTCGTCGGGGAACAACTCACCCCGTGGGATCTTGATGTTGAAGCTTTTTTCGAGCCGAAATACGATATCGAGGAAATCGATGGATTCGGCCCCAAGATCACCCGTCAAGGTCGCTTCCTCGGTAACTTCGTCGTCATCGACACCGAGGGCGTCGACCAGCGTTTCTCGCACCTGCGTCATAATCTCGTCTCGACTCGTCGCCATGCCGTACACCTCCTCGCGGGGTCTATTCTACCTTGTCGGCTCCCGTACTGTCGCCGCCGGGCGCAGGAGCCTCGAGCCACCCAGCAGTTCGAACAGCTCGCGCTGGCGCTGGATGACACGTCGATCGACGTCTGCCAAGGCGGGGTCCTGCTCAGCGAGGTTGTAGTGGGTGAGTGCGAACCTTGCCTTGACCACCTGGCGGTCTCCGGTACGTCCTTGGCCGACGAATTCGCTTTCCGCTCGCGTGATGTTCCTGGCCTGCACACTAAGAGTCAGCACCTGTCCGGGCGGCACGAAGCTCTTGTACGAGATATTCCTGGCCTGTTTGAGCACGATGATACTCGCGGCAAAGTCGGTGGAGGCCCGTACCAGCCAAGCTGCCGACTGGACCATGGCTTCGACCATCAATACGCCGGGCATGACCGGGAAGCTTGGGAAGTGGTCGCCCAGATACTCCTCCGCCAGGGTCAGTGCCTTTTCCGTGACAATACTCTGTCCCGGCACCAGTTCCAGGATGCGATCCACCAGGACAAACCGCATGTGTGCGCTGTCATCCTCCCACGGCGAGCGGGACACAGAAGCCCGATAACCTAGCCGCCAGTACCCACCGGCAGCCGGTTGACCACCGGTTTGAACGGGGGATTCTAACGTCGCGGCGTCGGTGCGTCCAGCCGATTTTCGAGGCCTGGGTCGCCAAGCCGTGAACGGGGCCTATGATCTCAAGGAGGCGCTCGGGGGCGGGGCGTCTTCGTGGCAGTTAGCGGTAACGCCAAGTGGTGTACGACGGGCGGCCCCGTTGCGACGGTGTTGTGGAAGGTGGGACGCACCTCCAAGGAAGTGAACCGCAGTCCGCAGAGTCCTGGACCGACCAACCCGAATCCGTGCGACCGTGCCGATAAAGGCGAAGGCGGCCACGCCGCGGTGTGGGTTTGGATGTAGGTGATCGCTGGGGGTAGTCGAGGTATTGCGAGGGATATGGGACCGACGGTGACCCTGATTTCCGGTCCGGCTGGATCGGGCAAGAGCCACCTGATTCGCCTGATCGCCGAGCAGGCGGCGCCGGTTCGATGTTGGTACATGCGGATTATCGATGGACGACGGCGGGACGTTCAAGAGGACGGCGCCATGGACTCGGGGGCTTTTTTGGGCGTGCGATACCTCCTGTATGCCCCGGACCGGGTGTTCGAACTGCTGCCGGAGGCTTTGCGGCAGCTTGAGCCGGCTGACGAGCGTACGATCATTTTGCTGGAGGCGGACACCAATCCTGCTTTGCGGCACGCGTTTCCGTATGACTATCAGCTCTTCGTGCTGCCGGCGCCTCGCGATCTGCACGAGGTGTTTCGCTCTCGTGACCAGGCGATTGCCGCGATGAAGCAGGTTATGCAGGACACGGCGTCGTTTGCGGCGGAGGTATTTGGGCTGTTTGACGCTCAGGCCCTGGCGGAGGATCCGCAGGTGGAGCCGCTGAAGTGTCCGGGCTGGTATCCGGGCGAGAGCCCGCCGATGGACGACGTGGACCGCGGGAAGCTGGACAAGTTTTTGTCGAGCCCGCTGGGTGCGGAGATTGCGTCGCGGATACAGCTTCAGCCGGCCTATCACGCGCTGATCGAAAGCGACGTGGTGGTGATCAATATGGGCGCCCACAGGTTGGCACCGGCGGCTGAGGCCTGTCGCGAGCGGATCGAGGAGATCCTTGCCCGGCTGCAGAGCCTGGGTCAGCATCGCACACGTCTTTTTTGCTGTGATCCGTTCAATGAGCGTGACCCGACCCGACCTGAGCTTCTGGGTCAGTTGGCCAGGCTGGCGTCGGCTGCGGAGGTGTAAGGGTCGGCAAGCGGGTTCCGGGCCGGGGCAGTGTGAGCGACCGGGAGTGGTTTGACCGCGCGAAGGCAGTGAACTAGACTTTCGGTGCCCTACCCGGGAACGCGACATTGCTGTACGCTGAACCCAAGCATACGCCGACCATTCGGTTTATCAATCCAGTGAGCCCGCTGTCGACAATCACGATGCCGCGGGTGATCCAGCACATGACATTTTCGCGCAAGGCGCTTTTCCTGCCGTTGAATTTGGCGATTTGCGCCGCGGTGGTGCCACGCGGCTGGGGCGTGGAGATCGTGGACGAGTGTGCGACGGGTGAGCGGCATCGTCCCCGTGGGGATGTGGATTTGGTCGGGATCGGGGCGATGACGACGCAGGCGGCGCGGGCCTACGAATTGGCCGACGCGTACCGCCGGCTGGGCGTAAAGGTTCTGCTGGGTGGGATTCACCCGTCGGCCATGCCGGACGAGGCGTTGGCGCACTGCGACGCGGTGGCGATGGGTGACGCGGAGACCACGCTGCCCCACATGCTGTCGGACTGGCAGGCGGGCAGGCTTGGGGGGCGGTACAACTGGCGCGATTATCCGACCCGTCCGATCGCCACACCGCGGAAGGACTTGCTGGATCCGCGGGACTACCTGGTGTTCAACCCGATTCAGACGACGCGCGGGTGTCCGCATTGCTGCAGCTTCTGCACGACGCCGGCCGTGTTCGGTCGGAAGTTCCGCCTGCGCGAGGTGGCGGACATCGTGGAGGAGATTCGCGAGGCGAAGGAGCGGTACCGAAGCTGGTGCTTCATCTTCGCCGACGACGACTTTGCGGGCGACCATCAGTGGGCGCTGGAGTTGTGCCATGCGATCGAGCCGCTGAAGATCAAGTGGGCCAGCCAGTGTGACATCCTGATCAGCCGGAACGAGAAGCTGTTGTCGGCGATGGCGCGGAGCGGGTGTATTGGGCTGATCTTGGGGCTGGAGAGTCCGCGGCAAGCGGCGCTGGAGGAGGCGCGCAAGACGTACGCCGATGCGAGCCGCTATCTCGAGCAGATCGGCCTGATCCGCAGCTACGGCATGAACGTGTGGGGCAGTTTTATCCTCGGTTTCGACACGGACGATTGGCGGAGTTGCATGGCGACGTGCCAGTTTGCCCAGAAGTCCCGTCTGTGCATGAGCTGCTATCCGATCCTGACACCGTATCCGGGGACGCCGCTGTTCGATCAGTTCCGGCGGCAGGGACGGCTGCGGACGACCGAGTGGCAGCGGTACAACGGTGCGTCGGTGGTGTTTGAGCCGGCGCGGATGACGCCGGGGGAGCTGCGGCACGCGCAGTTGGCGGCGTTTACGGAGTTTTACACGCCGCGGTCGGCGTTGAACCGGTTGGGGGTCTGGCCGCTGTTGTGGCGGTCGTGGCTAGCGAACCTGCTGAGCCATCGGGGGCTGACGTACTACTACGGTAAGAAGGGCCGACAGGTGCCGCGGTTCCGGGATTTTGTGGATCGCGACAGCCGGGCATGGCGATACTTGCGGGAGGCGTAGCTCGCACGGTGTGGCGTGTTGACGCGCTTTGGCGCGCGCGCCGGGGTTGTCGTTGAACAACAAGACTTAACGCGCTCCCCTTCGGGTCGCCGTTGAACGGAACTGCGCGCACTGGCAGGCAAGCTGCCAGCGGCAGCGCTTGATTACGGTCCGGTGAAGTTGCGGGCAAAGATATTGAGGTCGGCCAGGTCGACGTCGTCGTCGCCGTCGAGGTCGGCACTGAAGTTGAGTTGAGTACGCGGGCTTTCAGTGGGACCATCCTGCGACGGCGTGTACGACTCGCTGGTGGTCAGCAGCAGGCGATCGATCGCGGGGCCATCGTCGCGCATCCAGATGTCGAAGGTGTGCAGCCCCGAGGCGGCGACCTGCACGACGGGCCGCGCTCCGTACTGACCCAGTTCCGACCACCAGTAGAAGATCTCCCAGTCGCACAAGGCGGCGGTGTCGTGATCTGAACTGACGGAAACCCCGTCGAGGCCGAAGTGCACCGTGTCGTCGATCTGACTTTGGCCGCGCAGCCAGAGGTAGTAGGTGCCGATGGTGCCAAACTGCACGGTGTAGCGCAGGTGCGGTGAATACGGTTCGATGTCGGGGGCGTCGATGGCGAGTCCGACGTCGGGCAGGGCTTGGACATAGCCATCGCCCATTGATCCGTTCGCTGTCTGATCCACCCAAGCGGCGCCGGCGGCCGGGCCGCTACCGGGGACCTCATGGTCGTAGTGCTCGGCCTCGATGACGACCATGCCGCCCGATTCCAGGTAGGCCGGTGCGGGATCGGGGCCGCTAAGCTGGTCGACGATGGGGGCCAAGTCGACCGAGTCGACGTCGCCGTCGGGTTCGAAGTCGCCGGCGATGGGCGAGACTTCGTCGGCGCCGATGTCGGTGCGACCGTAGAGGACGCGTGGCTGGTCGTCGATGTCGTATTGGTCGGTGTAGTCGGCGTTGGGATCGCCGGCGTTAATGCAGGGCGAGTAGGCGGTCAAGTGGTAGTCGGCTGCGAAGATCGGATCGACGCTCAGGTTACCTTGCCCGCCGCCGATCCAGCCCTCGACACAGCAATAGTACGGAACCGAACAGGCGTGCATCTGTGCGTCGGCGGGCGCGGTGTTGCGACAAACGATGGTGTTGGTGAGCGAGCCGCTGCAAGAGTGCAGCCCGCCGCCAAGGTCTGCGGTGTTGTCGGCGATGGTGGACTGGGTGACCGCGCCGCTCACGTCATAGAGGCCTCCGCCGTAGCGGGCCGAGTTGTTGACGACGATGCAATTGATCACGTCGGCGGCGCACGAGGCGATCCCGCCGCCATCGCCGGCGGTCTGATTGTCGGTGACGACGCAACGAGTGATTGTGCCGTCGCAGTCGTAGATGCCACCGCCCTCGGCGGCCGTGTTGGCGGTTACGATGCAGCCGATGACCGACGCGTGGGTGCCGTTGCCCGCGATGCCTCCGCCGCTGGCGGCCGACCCGTTGGTGATGGTGAATCCCTTCAGAATGGTGTCGGGGCCTTCGGTGCCGTCGAAGGTGACAGTCGGTCCGGCGCCTCCGCCATCGATGACCGTGTTGACGGCGCCGGGGTTGGTGGGTGTGTCATAGCTTTGCAGGACAATCTGCTTGCCGTTGATTTGGACGTTCTCGTAGTAGGTGTCGGGGTAGACGATGACGGTGTCGCCGTGGACGGCGGCGTCGATGCCGCTCTGGATGGCGAGGTAGCCGTGTTGAGGCGTGCCGTTTTCGACGCCGGTCTGGTTACTGCTGTCGACGTAGATCGTTCGGGGCAGGCCCGCACCCATGTAGGTGTTGACCGTGACGGGCGATGACGAATCGGGTATGGCGGCGGGTGTGTCGCTGCATGGGGCGGCAAACGCCCACGTCTGGTATTCGCTCCGGAAGAAATCGACGGTGCCGACCACGCTGTCTGCGAGAGAGTCCTGGCAGGTGAGGAATATTCGATTGGTCTGGTTGGGATCGAGGTATCCGACCCAGTCGCTCAAGTCGAAGACGATGTTGTTGTTGGGGAAGGGCCGATCGACGCCTATCCCCATGTAGCCGAGGAAACTTTTGGTTTGGGATGAGCCGTCGACCTCCACGCCCATGGTGAGGCCGATGCGATCGCGCTTGGGATGCGTGATCTTGAAGCGGGCGGTGAGCGTGGGCTCGTAGCCGATGCGGTCGGTCCAGTAGTAGACCCATCCCTGGCTGAGGTACACGTCCTTGACCGCAGCGTAGGACATCCAGAAGTAGCCCGAGGCGCCCCAGCCGGTGCCCCAGGAGTTGACCAGTCGAAAGGCGCCGGGGCCGTCGTTGGTGGCTCGGTTGTCGTCGTAGCCGCATAGGGTGACGGCGTGGCCGCCGCGGCTGGAGCCGTACATGTCGGCGACGCAGTAGTTGTAGTTATAGGAGCTGATGTAATCGAAGTTGGGGTAGACCGAGATGGCGAGGACGGCCACGTTGCCGTCGGCCAGATGCTGTTTGAGCGTGTTGATGCCGCCGTCGTTGCGGACAGAGAGGCAGTGTGTTTGCAGAGCGCGATGGGGAAGGGCGCTTTCGTAGGCCGGTTCGGATGGCCAGCTTACATAGTCGAACTGGTTGTAGGGCATGAGCTGCCAACTGCAACAACCGTGGTTAAGGACGAGGTCCATCGCGTCGGAGAAGTAGGCGCCGCCGTCGGTTCCACCGTTGATCTGATTGTAGACAAAGGCGGGGCTGAACTGATTGGCTGCATCGTTCGTATCCCAGCCGTGCTCCTGCCATTCCTGGTAGGTTTTCATGTAGTAGCCGACGCCCCAGCCAACACAGGAGCCCTGGAAGCCCTGGCTGCGGACGGGCGGCAGGGGGCCCGAGTTATCGACTGCGGAGGGCAGCGCGAGTGCGATGCCGGGCTTGTGGACAAGCGGCTGGGTCTCGACGAGCCTGGGGTCGTTGCGAGGGTCTTCCCATAGCAGACCGGTAGGATGGAGTTGGGCCGAGGCCGTCGCCGCGAGAGACAGGAGGATCAGTGCGACGAGGCGGGACGTTCGTAGAGCGTGATGCATTCCTTTCCCCTCCGCGTTCCGTCGGCGTGCCTGAAGAAACGCACGGGTCCGAGAACACGAATATCCACTGAGGATAGTGTATAGGAAACGGCGTTGGCAGGCAATGCCTACGACAGGGCAGTCGGTGGTATCCTGTTATGGAGTCGAGAATCGCGGTGCGTGCGCATCCGTGCTCCCCTACGGGTCGCCGCTGAAGGGGAATGTGTGCGTGTGGTAGCAGGTCTCGGTGCGGGTCGATAGAATGATAATCCCAGTGTGAACTTGATGCGACGAGTACAAGGAGGTTGACCGTGTGCGACCGCGCGAGCCGTCCGATTGACTTTAGCGGTGTGGTTCCGCAGGTGGCGCTTCGTGCCGAGCTTGGTCCGCCGCGGACCGAATGCGGTGTGGGGGCGCTCATGGCGTATGCGGGTCGCCTGTGGGCGGTGTCGTACGTGTCGCACAAGAGCGATACGGGTGTGGGGACGGGCCTGTACGAGATCGACGACGACTTTCGGCTGGTCAAGCGGCCGGAGAGCCGCGTGGGGACGTACACGAACCGTATGGTTCATCTGCCGAGCAATCTTCTGATCATCGGTCCGCATGTGATCGATCCGGACCACAACGTCCGTACGGTCGAATCGCTGGTCGACGTGCGTTTGTGCTCGACGATGTGCCATCTGGAGGATCCGGACAACAAGGTGTACATGCTGGGGATGGAGGGCGAGTTCTTCGAGATGGATTTGAAGACGCTTGCGGTGCGGCAGTTATTCGATCTGGTGGACGAGCTGAAGATTCAGCGCAGGCGCTACATACACCTGAAGGCCGGCCACAGCGCGCTGGGCAAGGTGGTGATTGCGGGCAACTGCTATGAAGAGCAAGATTTCCTCGGCGAGGGCGACGACGGACGCCTGGCCGAGTGGGACGGTACATCGTGGCGAATCATCGAGCGCAAGCCTTTTGTGGAGGTGACGGGCAGGGGCGAGTTTCCATCGCGGACCATGTTTGCGACGGGGTGGGACCGCGCGTCGGCGATTCTGATGGTATACACCGGGGCGAACGGGCAATGGACCCGCTATCGACTGCCGAAGGCGAGCCCGAACTTCGATCAGTTCTGGCAGAACGAGTGGCCTCGGATCCGCGAGACGGAACATGAGCGGTTGCTGATGGACTGTCACGGGATGTTTTACGAGTTGTCGCCGTGGGCGTATGGCAACCGTGTGTGGGGGATCCGCCCGATCTCGACTCATTTGTGGGTGTTGGGCGACTTTTGCAGTTGGCGGGGGATGCTGGTGATGGGGGCCGACAACGCGAGCCCGGCCAGCCGTTACAACCGGCTGGCGGCCGAGCCGCAATCGGGGTTGTGGTTCGGCAAGACGGACGATCTATGGCAGTTCGGCAAGCCGGCTGGATGGGGCGGTGTGTGGTGGAAGGAATCGGTGGCGGCGGGCGAGCCGTCGGATCCGTATCTGATGACCGGGTTCGACAGGAAGGTTCTGCACATGGCGCACGATGCCGACGGGCCGGCTGCGTTTACCGTGGAGGTGGACTTTCTCGGTGACGGGTCTTGGCATGTGTACGAAGCGATACACGTTCCCGGGCGCGGGTACGTGCATCACGAGTTTCCGGCCGGTTTCAGCGCTCACTGGGTTCGTGTTACGGTGGATCGGGGGTGCACCGCGTCGGCGTATTTTCACTATACGTAGTGGTGTTGTCGACAAACGACGGTGAAGACGGATCAAACGCGCTCCCCTACGGGTCGCCGCTAGAAGGCGGGTGGAACCCGCCCTACATTGGTGAAAATGTTGGACGGACCGCTAGAACTTCAGGCCGTAGGCGCGGGCGAGCAGCTTGGCGGGGTGATGGGTAACCTTGCCGGAGCCCTGCTCCATCTGCATCTTGCAGGTGCCGCATTCGCTGGCGCCGGCTTCGAATCGGTCGTCGGTTAGCGCGTCGAGCAGGTCGCGCCCGGCGGCCATCGACGTGTCGAAGTGGCGCTTCTGGAAGCCGTAGGTTCCGGCGACACCGCAGCATCCCCGGTCGATGTAGCTGACCTTCAGTTCCGGGATCCTTTGCAGCAACTCGAAGCCGGGCAGGCCGTTCTGCAGAGCCTTCAGATGGCAGGGCGCATGATAGCCAACGTGCATGGGTACGGGCCCGAAGTCGGTGCGGAGCCTGCCCTCCCGATGCAGGCTTGCCAGGTAGTCGTGCAGCTCGTAGGTGTTCTCGGCGACCAGGTGCGCGTCGGCGCTGGGGGCGACGTCGAGGTATTCCTCCTTCAGGCAGAGCACGGCGGTGGGCTCGCTGGAGACGATCTTGTAGCCACGGCGGACCCAGTCGGCCAGCAGCCTGGCGTTGTGGTGGATGGTGGGAGTGGCGTAGGTGAGGTCGCCGTAATCGATGGGCGGCATGGCACAGCCCTGTTGATCGGACGGGACGACCACTTCGACGCCGTTGTGTTGCAGCACGGCGATGACGGCTCGGGCCAGGCTGTGATCGTTGTAGTTGGCGTACATGTCGACGAAGTAGACGACGCGATCGACGGGGTGGTCGACGGGAGGGTGTCCGTTGCCGCCCGGCTGGGTGGCTGCCTTGCTGAGGAACGTGCCGAAATCGAAGCGCGGCATGGTGCGACGGCGGTCGATGCCGACGACCCATTCGAGGATGCGGCGGACGAACTTTCGCGACAGCGCAAAATTGGCGATAGGTGCGGTCCAGCAGCCGAGTTTGCTGACCAGCTCGCTGCGGGCGAGGAACCAGCACGTCTTGTCGAGGCCATGCTCGGCGACGTACTGGGCGCGGGCCTCGAGCATGAGCTTGGGGATGTTGACGCCCGAGGGGCACTCGATGTGACACATCTTGCAGTTGACACAGGTGTCGGCCAGCGCCTTGAAGCGCGGATCGGTGAGGCTGCGGCTGTCGAGCAGGCCGGTGACGAAGTGCCGCATCATGTTGGCATGCGCGCGGGGGCTGGCGAACTCGTCGCGCTTGGCCCGGAAGATGGGGCACATGGTCTGGATGTTCTGGAGACTGCGGCAGGCGCCGTTGCCGTTGCACTGTTCGATTTCGTGGACGAATTCGCCGTCGGACCAGTGCAGCAGGACCTGGCTGGTTCGCAGCGGGCGCGCCGAGTGGGCGAAGCGGAGATTGCGGGTCATCACCTCGGGATCGTCGTTGATGATCTTTCCGGGGTTGAGGATGTTGTGCGGATCGAAGAGGCGTTTGACCTGCTCCATGGCCGGGTAGAGCTTGCCGTACTGTCGGCGGACGAAGGGCACGCGGACCAGGCCCTCGCCGTGCTCGCCGCTGATCGTGCCGCCAAGCTGCCAGACGCGCTCGAAAAGTTCCTCCGCCACGCGGCGCATGGTGGCCACGTCGGCCGGCTCGTGCAGGTTGAGGTAGGGGCGGGTGTGCAGCTCGCCGTGGCCGGCGTGGGCGTAGAGGGCGAAGGGCACCTGATGTCGATTGAGGATCTCGGTGATGGCAGCGAGATACTCGGGCATGGCCTCGACGGGTACGGCTGCATCTTCGATGAACGGCACGGGCTGGCGGGGGCCGGGCTTGCGGAACAGCAGGGGTAGGCCGGCGCTGCGGGCCTGCCAGACGGTCTTCTGCTCGGCCGGGTCGATGTATTCGTGCAAGGATGCGCCGTCGATTACGTTGCGGATGTTGTCCAGCTTGGCGCGGACCTCGTCATCGGTGTCACCGTCGACCTCGATCAGCAGCGACGCGGCTGCACCGGCGGGCAACACCTTTTTGTATTGGGGGAATGCGCCGCGGGCCAACTCGATGAGTCCGCCGTCCATCAGCTCGCAGGTTGCCGGGTTGCAGGCGGCGATGCGGGGGACGGCTTCGGCCATGGCTTCGAGTGTCTGGAAGTTGGCGCCGAGCAGCGCTTTGACCTTGGGGATGGGCACGAGCTTGAGCGTGGCTTCGGTGACGATGGCCAGCGTGCCCTCCGAGCCGGCGACGAGTCGGCCGAGGTGGAGTTGCCCGTTGCAGACGACCTTGTCGAGTGCGTAGCCGCTGCGGTTGCGCTTGGCCCGCGGCATGCAGGTGTCGATGAGGTGGCGGTTGGCGTCGACGAGGTCTCGGACGCCCTGGGCGAGCGGGCCTGCCGGGCCGTCGCACTGTGCGTCGACCGGCTGGGGCGTGAGGGTGACAAGCTGTCCATCGGCCAGGACGACCTCGAGCTTGTCGATCCATCGATCGACGTAGTCGTACTTGAGCGAGTGCGAGCCGGTGGAGTTGTTGCCGACCATGCCGCCGATGGTGGCGGAGATGCCGCTGGACGGGTCGGGCCCGAATAGCCAGCCGCTGGTGGCGAGGCGAGTGTTGAGCCGCTCGAAGATCACGCCGGCCTGGCAGCGGACCACGCCGGCCGACTCGTCGACGTCGAGAACGGCGTCGAGGTAGCGGCTGAAGTCGATGACGATCCCGCTGCACAGCGATTCGCCCGCCAGGCCCGTGCCGCCGCCTCGGCCGACCACCGGGATGCGGTTTTCGGCGGCGTAGCGGACGGTGGCGACGACGTCTTCGGTGCACTTGGGCAGCAGCACGCAGGAGGGCAGGATCTGGTAGATGCTGGCGTCGGTGCTGTAGAGGGCGCGATTGAGGTCGTCGTCGAGCACGTCGCCGCGGACGAGCCGGCGCAGGTCGCGTGCGATGCGGGCCGGATCGCGGGACGTCTTGCTGGCAGTTGCCATAATGGCAGGAAATAGTACGGAGGCGGCCGGGCGATTTCAAACCCCCCTGGCTGGCCGATTCCGGAGACGGTTGGCCGGCTGGTTTTCCGGCGGGGGCATTCGGCTTCGACTTTCGGCAAAAATCCGTCCGATTTTGTCTTGCCGGGGGGGGGAGTTGTGTGGTAATATTTGCTTAGAAGGTGGTGGACAAGGGGTATCGCCCGCCACAACTGGTGTTGAGGGAAGAGAGAGACGCTTTCGGGCGCGCTCTCTTTTTTCGTTGGCCGGCTCGGATGGCTGGGCGGCGTGGGGGGCACGTCGATGGGGAATCGGGGGTGAGGCAAAAGGAGGCGGTTCATGTATCGGATGCTGTTGGCAGTGATGTTGACGGGTGGCCTCGCGACGGGGGCGAGTGGGTCGACGGTGCAGTTCTCGATCGACGGCGTTCCGGTCGACCCCGGTCTGCCGGTAGAGGTTAACCATGGCGATTGGTTGTTGGTGGATGTCTGGATCATTCCGGACGCACCGATTGAGAATTTCTGGGTGGACGTTATCATGACCGGACCGTGGCTCGAGCCTATACTGCCTCAGGTCCCTGACTTGCTCGCCGGCGGCGACGTCGTGATGCTCCCTCCGTGGGATAACGAAGACGCCGTCGCCTACTACGATGCGGGCTATGACGTCTACTCGATTGGTGGCTTCGTACGAACCGAACCGTGGGTTGGCCCCGGCGGTGTGGCTGAATTTCTCATCCACATTCCGGAGGTTCCGGTATCCACGATGCTTAATCTCGAGTACGACTACGTCGAGATCGGAGCAGGTACCGCCGAAACGCTGCCGCTGGTACTGCACCACGTCGTGCCCGAGCCGATGTCGCTGAGTCTGCTGGTACTGGGTAGCTTGGTGGCGCTGCGTCGGCGACTGACGTAGGGTCAGCCGTTATTCGGACTTAACTTTGCGCCAGAGACGACTCGATGGGTCGATGGGTGACCCGACCGACCGTTGGCGGATCGCCGAGAGGCGTCCGCCGCTGGTGTGAGGCATCGTGGCGTCAGCACCGTTACGAGCCGCACCGGTGACAGGTCTGCGGACAATCTTCTAACCATCTATAACCATTCAGGTTAGCTGAGGGCTTGCATCACACCGGGGCGTGTGGCGGCAAGGCACGCCGCTTGCTTCGATGGAGGTGTACGGAGGGTTACAGAGGCATGTTACGCGTGGCACTTGCGTTGTTCGTGGTGGGGATGGTCGTAACGGTGGGCTGTAGCCAACACCGCAGTGTATGCTGCGCGCGCGGCGACCCGGCGGGCGAAGCGCCGACGACGATGACGGAAACGGCAGCGACCTCACAGCCGGCGTTTTGCAGCGCATCGCGTGGGCTCACGCCGTGGCTGCTGTTTGATCGGATTCCGCACGGCTTTGAGGCCGGGGCATTTGCGTTTCGCAGCGACTGGCCCGCCACGACGGGTCGGTATCGGGGCGGGGAGATCACGTACTACCGCGAGTGGTCGGTTGATTACTTCGGCCAAGACCGCGGCGGCGGGGATTTTGGGCAACTTCATCGTCGCTTCGAGACATACCGCGTGGGCACGGAGTATCGCTGAGCGATTGGCACCATGCCGAGCCGCAGGGTGGCGCGCGGGTCGCGCGAATTGTCGTCGGGTGCGACGGCAGCTTCCATAACCACTTACTGGCAAAATCTTTATCGTCATTTAGTGGTGCGGCGGAGGTACTCGTTGGCGGTGATTGCACGTAAGTTCTTTTGTAGAAAGAACTAACAGCGCATTCGTCCGGAGTCGGCGGCAGTTCGTTGTGGCGGCAAGAACGGTCTTGCGTGCGGGAACTGTTTGCTGTACTATGACTTGCGTGCGTCCGGGTGAGTGGCTTTGGTTTGGGGCGCGCGAGCGGTTCGGGGGATTGGCGGGTTGGAAAATGGGTCTGGCGGTTCGGGGGCCGCGGCTCTTGGAGGACAGGGGTTGCCCATGAGTACCGTCACAAAGAAGGAATTGATCGATCGCATTGCGGAGAAGACCTCCAGCAAGCGAGTGGTCGTGAAGCGCATCGTTCAGAAGTTTCTCGACGAGATCATCGACGAGCTCGGGCAAGGTAACCGACTGGAATTCCGCGACTTCGGCGTATTCGAGAGCAAGCAGCGGGCGGCGCGGATCGCCCAGAATCCTAAGACGCTGGAGCGCGTACAGGTGCCGAGCAAGCGGACGGTGAAGTTTAAGGTGGGGCGGCTGATGAAAGCCCGGCTGCGCGGCGAGCCAGAACGGCAGGCCGCATCGTTACGGGTGAATCCGCCACGGGAATCGGGCGCTCGCCCTGTGTAGGCGGGGTGAGCTGCGCTGGGTTGCTGATTGATTTGCGCCGGTGCGAGGCCGGCGCATTTTTCGTGCGCAGGTTGCGCCTGGCTATGAGGTTACAAAGATTCGGGCTGCCAGGACTGAGACGATGTCGTCGAGCGATTACGCACGTGAGTTGGCTGAGTTGAGGTCGGCGGGCCTGCTTCGCGATCGGCGAACGGTGTCGTCGGCGCAGGGGCGGGCGCTCGTGGTTGGGGGCCGGGACGTTGTGTGCTTCGCCAGCAACAATTACCTGGGGCTCGCGGGCGACGAGCGGGTGATAGCGGCGGCGAAGCGGGCGTTGGATCGGTGGGGGTGGGGGTCGGGCGCGTCGGCGCTGGTGAGTGGGGCGAGTGAGCCGTTGAGGCGGCTGGAGCAGCGGATCGCGACGTTTGAGGGCTCGCAAGCGGCGTTGGTTCTGGGCAGCGGATATTTGGCGAACCTTGCGGCTGTTCGGGCGGCGGCGGGCGTGGGCGACGTGGTGTTTCTGGACAAGCTGAATCATGCCAGCATTATCGATGCGGCCAGGGCGAGCGGCGCCCGGGTGAGGGTGTTCGCGCATCGCGACTACGACCGGCTGGAAGTGCTGCTTGGGCGCAGCGCGGGCGCCAAGCGCCGCCTGATTGTGACGGACAGTCTGTTCAGCATGGACGGGGACTTTGCCGATCTGCCGCGTCTGGTGGAACTGAAGCGGCGATACGAGGCGACGCTGATGATCGACGAGGCACACGCGACGGGCGTGATGGGCGAACACGGTCGTGGTGTGGCTGAGGAGGTGGGCGTCGAGGTCGAGATCGACATCACGGTGGGGACGTTGAGTAAGGCGCTGGGCGGTGTCGGCGGGTTCGTGTGCGGGTCGGCGGCGTTGGTGGACTACCTGGTGAACACGGCGCGGAGCTACGTGTACACGACGGCACTGCCGCCTGCGGCGTGTGCGGCGGCCGAGGCGGCGCTTGAGATCGTCGAGCGGGAGCCACAGCGCCGTCAAAGGCTGAAGGAATCGTCAGCGTGGTTGCGGCGCGAACTGCGGGAAAAGCTCGGCCTGGGGACAGGCGATTCGTGCAGCCAGATCATCCCGGTGATGCTCGGCTCGGCGGAGCGCGCGGTGGCGGTGTCGGAGGCGCTTCTGGAGCGGGGGTTTCTGGTGCCGGCGATTCGACCACCCACCGTACCGGCCAACAGATCGCGTCTGCGGGTGAGCGTGATGGCGCTGCACAGCCGAGAGGATTTGGCCGGGCTGGTCGGCGCGCTTGAGGAGGTCGTCGGTAATACCTGATCGGGCGATGGCGGGGCGCCGGTCGTCGGGAAGGGCCTGGCGGTCGGTGGCGTTTTGCAGGAGACGGCGGGGGTGGTACGATGACGGGGGCTGAGTGGTCGAGATTGCTATCATGCGGCTTGCACTCATAGGACCTCCACAGTCGGGCAAGACGAGCGTATTCTGCGCGATTACGGGTCAGGCACCGGATCCGGCCGCTGCGGTGCAGGAGCGGGTGGCGGTGGTGTCGGTGCCGGACGACCGTGTAGGGTGGCTGGCACGGCTGGACGGCTCGAAGAAGGCAACGCCGGCGACGCTGGAGTTTGTGGACGTGCCGGGCTTTTCGCTGGCGACGGCGCACGACCGGGCCGCATTTCATCGGCACATGCCGACGATGCGGAACTGCGACGGCCTGGTGGCGGTGGTTCGAGGGTTCCAGGACGAGTCGATACCGGCGTATCGCAACCGCGTCGATCCGGCGGCGGATCTGGAGGAGTTGCAGAGCGAGCTGCTGTTCGGCGATCTGGAGCAGATCACCAATCGGATCGAGCGTCTGGAGGCGACGCTGAGCAAGCCCATCCCGACGAAGGAGAAGGAAGCGGGCCATCGGGAACTGGAGGTGGCCCGGCGGTGCAAAGAGGCGCTGGAGCAGGAGAAGCCGGTCTCGACGGTTTTGGATAACGAGGAGGAAGCGAAGCTTGTTCGTAGCCTTGCGCTGCTGACGGAGAAGCCGCTGGTGGCGGTGCTGAACGTATCGGAGGACGCGGCTGGTGATCCGCCGGCGCTGGCGTATGCCGGCAGTGCGGTCAATGTGTCGTTGTGCGCGAAGATCGAGGCCGAGCTGGCCGAGTTGGATGCGGAGGACCGGTCGGCGTTTCTGGCGGACCTGGGCATTGCCGAACCGGCGAGGCCGCGCTTGATTCGCGCGTGCTACGAGGCGCTGGGGCTGATTTCGTTCTTGACGGGCGGCTCGGAGGAGGCCCGTGCGTGGTCGGTTCCGCGGGGCACGACGGCGCTGGAGGCGGCTGGCAAGATCCACACGGACATCGCGAAGGGTTTTATCCGGGCCGAGACGGTGGCCTATTCGGATCTCGAGGCGGCTGAGAGCATGAAGCAGGCCAAGACGGAGGGCAACGTGCGACTGGAGGGCAAGTGGTACGTGGTGCAGGACGGGGATGTGATTCTGTTTCGGTTTAACGTCTAGCCGCCCAAAACCGCTGTTGCTGTCGGTGGTGTGCAGGACGCGGTAAGCTGTTGTCGCCGTGGAGGGCGAACGGAGGACGGGGGCGTTGACCGGGTGCGTGGGGAAAGAGGATTCGAGTCGGGATGCGTATGTGTAATCACGACGGAGGAGCGGGTATGCGGGCCGGTGTTGTAGGTTTTTGTCTTGCCGTAGGGCTGCTGGGCGGTGTGGCTGGGTGTCAGACGGCTCCGAAGGTGGGCGAGATGGCGCCGGACTTTGTAGCCAAGACAGCCAGCGGTGAGACGTTCCGCCTGAGCGAGCATCTGTCGAGCGGGCCGGTGGCGCTATGCTTTCACCCCGACTATGAAGTGCCGGGCTGCTTTATGCCCGACCGTTCATTTCGGGACCGGCTTGGCGAACTGCAACAGAAGCATTACAGCATCGTGGGCGTTGGATACGAGACGGTCGATCGCGAGGAAACGTTCGCAACGAAGGGGGATCTTCCATACACATCGATCCTGGATTCGGACGGCGCGATTGCCCGGCAGTACGGGGTGGCGGTGTGTAGCAAGCCGGACGGCGCGGGGGTGTATTTGGTGAAGCGCCGAACATACCTGATTGGGCGGGATGGTCGCATCGAATCGCGGATGGATGTCTGTCAGTCGTGCAAGTGCAGTCCGAATTTGGCGCATTGATTGGGTGTGCCGGGCGGCATGGGTGGTTGGCGCGGCGCGTGAACGTGTCGGATGGCGACGGGGGTGGGGCGCATTGGCCGGCAAGCGGGCAGTGCCCAGGACGTGATTAACGTATCTCCTGGTTTGAGGTCTTACTGATAATTCGTATCGTTCGTCCGGTCTCCACATGCCCGCGCTTTGCCTCCGAGGCGAGCGGTCCATCCGGAATGGATGGGCCGCCGTTCTATAGGCACGGCAGCGCGGCCCCTTATGCGCTGCTGCGGAAGTTACTTATCAAGACGGCCAAGTCCTGCGTGTCGCAGTCGCCATCGTCATCGAGATGGGCGGGCGGCGCGCTACGGTTTGAGCGGCGGCTGCTCGTTCATATGGTCCTTCACGAGCGAGTAGTCGGCGGTCGCCACCCGGCCGCTGTTGTTCGCATCGCCCACCAGCGTGCACACATCCAATGCAAACGGCTCGGCGACAAAGTCTGCCGCCGGCGTGATCTGGTACCACGTCTGGTTGGTCAGGACCGCGCCCCGCTCGACGGCCTTTAGCGTTACGCCGTCCGGCTCTATGGAGTGATCGAACATCGCGCCCACGTCGGGCATGGTCGGATAGGCCCTGAGCCGACCGTGATAGAGCCCGGCCTGGCGGTACAGAGCGTCGATAGCCCGCATCACCAGCACCGTCACACCCTCGCCGAGGAAGTAGGCGTGGCACATGATCTCGATGAGCTTTTTCAGCCAGACCGTGGCCGGCGTCCCGGGTGGTGGGATCAGGGGATTGAATCGAAATGGCGCCACGGCCCGACCCACGGTGAAGATCGTCAGGTCGTCGAACTGCTGGCTTGAGACCAGATCCCGGCAGTTCCGCTTCCAGTCAAAGACCAGGAAGGGCTTACCGGCCTGAAACAAGCCCCGCAAAAGCAGATAGGCGAGATTTGTTTTGCCGCTGCCGGATCGGCCGAAGACGCCGATGTGCTGGATGAACTCATCCTCTCGCAGGCCAAAGCGGTAGAAGCCTTCCTTGCCGTAATGGATCAGGGCCCACGGGGTACTCATCGTCCGCCAGATCCTTCGGAGGTGGCTTGAGCAGCACCTGCTCGCTCTCGAAAGTCTCGCTGAGCCGCTGGGCCAGCATCACTCGCAGCATCTGCTCGATGGTCCTCCGCAGCTCGGCGTCGGCCATCAGATACTCCTGCCAGAGGCCATCGAGTTGGGCTCCCGTGATCGGCCGCAGCTTGCGGAACACTTCCTCGATGTTCATGTGCCCCTCAGGCTCAGACGCGTGGCAATCAGGGCCTTGTACTCGCCGAGGAATTTGCGTCGTTCCTTGGCCAGGTTCACACCGTTTTCCCAGTACTTGAGTTCCTCGCCGCGGCGCTCCTTGGCCCGACTTGTGAGGCTCTTGTGCAGGCTGAGCCGCATGAACTCGACCTCGGGATAGAAGCCCCACTGCCAGGGCTCCTTGAGGGTCTTGGGGTCCCGTCGGGCCTCCTCGGCCTCGCGGTCGATCTGTTCGAGGAACTGCTGGCTGAGCTGCTTGCGGCCGGGCAGGGCCGCGTCGATCTCTGCAATGGCCTCGCGGAGGTTCTCGATCCGTTCGTCGAGGATGCCGGTGACCTCTCGGCCATTCTTGATCGGATGGAAGTGTTTTCCAGAATCGGTCGAGTTCCAGGTAGGTTTGGCCCTCTGCCTGGCTTCGTTCCCGTCTTCGTCGACCATAAGCCCCCAACGGACCGACGCACTACCAGCCCCGTATCAGTCCCACGGAATGCCGCCCTTGTTAGACCGGATTCGGCCAGTTTCCAGCACCGCCTCAGCCGGTATGATGCCCACCTTTTGCGTCGGATAGTCGAACTTGACTACCACGTAAAGCTTTTCGTGATTGCGTCGTGCAAGTCGCAGCTGCTGTTGGAAGTGCTGACGCTCAATGGCGGTCAGGCGACGTGCGCCTCTCCGTGCAAGCAAGGTGACCCAGCGGTAGTATCGACAAGTATTGCGTGAGCGAACAATGTTCGACGCATTAGGGATCTGTTTCACCGCGTGACCGTGTTGCTTCAGGTACTCAGACCATTCGCAGACGAACTCTGCCACCGCCGGACTGTTCATGAGGAAACGTTGAGGCCCGAGCTAAAAGACCGACGGCTGAGGCGGACCGAACGTGCCGGACGCCGGCAGATCAGGAGCAGAGAGTGAGCAGAAAGCAGGGCGGCTAATCACGTCACTTCACACTGCCCCGGAAGCCGCCCCGTGCAGCTCTACACAACCCGTCTCTTGCCCAACACGTGACGGTAATTTGCGAAAGCAGACTTCAGAGATTCCCAGAATCTTCTGCGCTCGCTTCTGACGTAATTCAAGAAGTAGACAAACCCAAACCACCAGACAAAGAGATGGTTGGGGTCCAGCCGAATGAGTCTCTTGATGATGGGGAGGGTCCAGGGCCAGAGAACTGCGGTCTGAAAGAACTTCTGGAGATTCACCATCTGGCGGATGTCCGGCAGATCCAGGCGGGAATCGACGAAAAACGACGGCGAAAAGCAGTCGTACCCACGCTCTCCTTTCAGGTAGCCCCTCCGAACCGCGTAGTCCGTCAGCTCCGTTCCCGGCAGCGGCGAAAAGACCGAACACCACGGGTAGTCCGTCTTGATCCTGATGTTCAACTCCACGGTAGCAAGTGCGTCCTCAAGAGTCTCGTCAGGCAGACCCATCATATTGTACGTTCTAAAGCGTATGCCCGCTCTATGCAGCAGCTCGGCTGCTTTAAGGATGTCTTTGTCTTTTAGCTGCTTGTTCAGAATCCGGTTTCGCAGCAATTCGTTCCCGCTCTCAATGCCGAAGAAGACCGAACTGCAGCCACCGTCCGCGAGGCGGAAGGCATACTCCTCATCGGAAGCCACAATATCGGCGCGCACCAAGCACACAAAAGGCAGCCCTACCTCCTTCTTGAAGAGCGGTAGAAACCGATATAGCCACGACTTGTTCAGCCCAAACACGTCGTCGGCAAAATAGATGACCCGTACGTCCATTTCCGTCTTAAGGCCGACGCACTCCTCGAGGACTTTCTGGACGCGGCGGATGCGAACGTATGGTCCCTTCCCTTTATACAGCTGGCGCATCGCATCTTCAAAACAGAACGAACAATGGAACGGGCAACCCCGCGAGGAAATCACATTGCAGACACCGCGATCCACCCGCGAATTCAAGCAGTCGTACAGATGGCGGTCGGGGAACGGATAATCGTCCAAGTCCCCCCGGAGTCTCCGCAGCGGCGATCGAACGATGCTGCCGTTCCTGCGAATGCACAGATTGGGAATGTCATCCAACGGTTTTCCACTATCCAGCCGGTCGAGCACTTCCAGTGTCGACTCTTCGCCCTCACCCCGCACGAGCAGGTCGACAGGCGGCGCCTCGCCAAACTGAGGGAAGAAGGTCGCATGAGCGCCGCCGAAGATATTGGGGATTCCGTACTTGCGCTTGATCCTGGCAGCGATGTCTCTGGCCCACCCATGGGTGCCGGTCATCACAGAGAATCCCACGAGGTCGGGCCGAACTCGATCAAGGACGGGGGCAAAATCCTCAAGTGTCTGACCGACCACAAGCTGACACTCATGGCCATGCCTCTTGACCATCGAGGAGATATACATGGGGCCAAGGAACTCGTAGTTGATGTTCTGGAGAAAGAGTAGTGTTGCCATCGCTACCAACCAGAAGTCATTCGTTAACGGTCCACCGTTCTTTCGAGTCCGCTATGTGCCTTGGGTTCCCGAGTGCCATTCGCCGATAGCCCGGCCGGGAGGCGTCGGCGGGCCCACGCACCGCTTGCCGAACGCTCACGAACTGACGATGACGCGCAGGCAGAGACCCGAAATCGCATCACGCGAAGAGTGCCGCGCAGACCGGCGCGAGCAGCGGGTATCCACCTGGCAAGCGGGACCGCGCGCCGGGCCACCGCGCACCGCAACCCACGACCTAGGGGAAGAAGACCTGTCGAATTAGCCCCGCGGAAACGAGCACGGGGCAATGCCATTCTTAGTTGATTTTCGAGCGGCTCCATGAGTCACGCCACTTGTTCCAGGCATCCTTTCAATCGCGTCTGCAACGCCGCACGCAGCCGCACCCAATGCTTGCAGCCACACACCCGACGCAACCGCGGCTCGATGTCCAGCAGCGCCGCAGCCAGCCAGCGATGCTTCTGATCCGAGTTCCGCCAGTGGTCCACCTTGGCCGTGCGTTGCCCCAGTAGGGCATTGACGTTCTCAATGCAGTTGGTCGTCCGGAACGAGCGACCCAACTCCTTGGCCAGCCCCAGACGATGCAACGTCAACGTCTCGTCGAACCCCTCGTCCAGGCTCGCTACCGCCGATCGGTTCAACAACCCCAACTCCCCACGCACCGTCTTGAACGCCGCCTCCTCGGCACGACGTGGCTGCCGCAGGCCCTGGTACGCGGCCAGCGGAACCTCCTGCTCAACCCGCGTGTCGCGAACCCGCGGCACCGTGACCGCCACCTTCTGGTCCGCCAGGTACACCGAACCGCCCTGGCGGCCCCAACGGACAAGGCCCGGATGCCCCACGCCGCGCCTGTAACACTCGCCCACCAGCGCCGTAACCTCTTGTTGCAGAAGGTCGTTCACCGCCTCCAGACCCAGCGGGATCAACGCCTGAATCAACTCCACCCGGCTGTCCAAGCCCAACAGCTCCGCACCCGGCTCGGTCAGCGACGCCTGCCCCTTCTTTTTGCCCTTGCACCTGCCTGCGATTCGTACCATAGTCCTCATTGCACGGCTCCTTCATTGATGGTTGTTTGACTACCCATCCTTCTTGGAGCCGCTCGCTTTGAATTTCAACTAAAAGTAGCACTCATCCCAAGCGCGGCGTTTGGGAAAATCAAGATACAGACGGTCAACGCCATGCAAAGGCCCATAACACGCATTACACACCTCAGCAAGAAACTGTAGTCTCCCACGGCGCCGACGGTCTCGGCCGGCAGCCTGGTACCCATACCATTGCTGCACGGGCGCTACGGTTTGAGCGGCGCCCGCTCGCCCATATGGCTCTTCACAATCGAGTAATCGGCGGTAGTCACGCGGCCGCTGCCATTGAGGTCCTGGCGGCCTTCGGTGTACACACCGAGATCCGTTTTCACACAGGTGTAGTCCGCGGTGGTCACGCGGCCGCTACCGTCGCAGTCACCGATCAGCGTGCATACATCCAATGTAAACGGCTCGACGACAAAGCCTGCCGCCGGCGTGATCTGATACCACGTCTGGTTGGTCAGGACCGTTGCCTGCTCGACGGCCTTGAGCGTGACCCCGTCCGGTTCGATGGCGTAATCGAACATCGCGCCCACGTCGGCCCCGCCGCCCAGCGGCACGACGCTAAGTGCCGGCCCGGCCGGCAGCGCGATCGTGCCCGAGAACGTAAGCAGGATCACGTTGTTCTGCGTTTTGGGCAGCGTGCCGTCGGCCGGCGGTTCGCTGGAGACCAACACCGCGCCGACGCTGCGCGGGCTTTCGGCTGGGCCGTCGCCCGAGGGTGTGTAGCTGCTGCTGGTGGTCAGCAGCAGTCGGTCGACGGCTGTGCCGGCCTCGCGCATCCACACGTCGAAGGTGTGGGTTCCGGGCGTGGGGACATTCAGGGTTAGCCGCATTTGCGTGGGCGTCTGGCTGTACCACTCAAACGTGGTGACGCCTGCAACCTGGGCGCAGTCGTCGAAGACGCTGGTGGCGCTGACCCCGTCCAGGCCGTAATGGAAGCTGTCGCTGCCGGAGTCGGGTCCCAGTGCCCGCGACCAGACATAGTAGGTGCCTGCCGTGCTGAAGTTCACCGTGTAGCTGAGCCGTGGTGAGGTGGTCTCAATGTCCGGGGCGTTGATGTTCGTGCCATCGTTCGGGCCGGACTCGACGTATCCGTCGCCTATCGCGTTGAGTCCTATCAGAGTGGACCAGGAATGGCCCAGCGTGCCGGGCGTGTGGCTGTGGAAGTGCTCGGACTCGATCACGAGCAGCCCGTCCTGCTCGATGAAGCCCGGCGGGGTCGGTGGCACGTAGACCTGCCAGCTCTCGGTGTCGCTGCCGACGTCGTTGCTCGCCTGCACTTCGAAGTCGAACGTGTCGCCGATGTCCGCGCTTTGGGGCGTCCAGCCGCTCACCAGCCCGTTTGGGTCGACATTCGCGCCGGCCGGGCCGGTCGGTAGCGTCCACACCATGCCCGCTGCCGCGCCCTGCGACAGCACGAGTTGCCTGACGTACTCGTTGCCAGCCATCACGCTGTCGGGGTCGGGGGTGACCTCTTCGATTACCGGGTCGCGCGGCGCTGCCACGGTTACCTGCCAACTCTCGGTGTCGCTGCCGACGTCGTTGCCGGCCTGCGCCTCGAAGTCGAACGTGGTTCCGACCGCCCCGGCGTCGGGAGTCCAGCCGCTGACCAGGCCGTCCTGGTCGATCGCAGCACCGGCCGGACCAACCAGCGTCCAATCGATCGGCTCGGTGCCGGCGGTCAGCACGAGCTGGCGGGTGTACTCCTGGCCCGCCGTCGCCGAATCCGGATCGGGCGTGACCTCGGCGATGACCGGCGCCTCGGGCACGATCGGGCCCAGTTGCTTGAAGTCTTCGGTAATGTACCAGCCGGGGTTTCCGTTGGGGTCGTACACATAGGCGCCCACGTCGAGGTCGCCGCTGCGTGGGGTGGCATTGAAGTCGTCGTTGGCGACGTAGGTCGCGTCGCCCGCGTCCAGCAGGGCCGAGGTCGGCGTGGGATAGAAGTTGAGGTTGGCCACGTCGACGAAGTCGGCCGCCAGGCTGGCGCTTTCGACGTTGCCCGCCAGGGTGACGCCGGCCGCGAGGATAGCCAGGTCGCTGCCGGTGGTGTAGATGGCGTTGTTGGCCAGCACTACGGGTCCGCTGAGCACTCCGCCGACCGGGGCGCTGATGTTGATGCCGGTGCGACCATATTCGGAGATCAGCGTATTGTGCACGATGGTCAAATTGCCGACGATCGCATCCTGGTGGTCGTGACTGGCAATGTTACTGCCCGCCGAGTTCAGCACGATATTGTTGCGGACGATGGCGTCGGCGGCGGCCTGGATGCCGTTGTCGCCGGAATTCCAGATCACGTTTCGCTCGACGACGTTCCGCTCGTGGCCGTTGCTGCCATAGACGAGGACGCCGGGGTAGTTGACGTCGTGGATGACGTTGTCGCGGACGACGTTGTTGTAGCTGCCGTCTTTGATCTCGATGCCGTCGCCCTGGTAGAGGCCGTTGAGTGTGTCGACCAGGTGGTGGATGTAGTTGTTCTCCACCAGGCCGTCGTAGAACGTTGCGGTGTTATAGTTGCCGCCCAGGTAGAAGGCCTCTCCGTGACCGTCGGTGTCGTGGATGTGATTGCGTCGGAAGATCAGCCCTTCGTAGATTTCGCCGGTGTGATTGGCGGTGATGGCGTTGGCGCCGGTGTCGTGGATGTAGCAGTCCTCGATGGTGACGTACTTGGCCAGGTAGCCGCCGCCCGAATAAATCCGGATGGCGGTGCTTCCGCCGGTGAACTCCAGGCCCCGCAGTGTGAGATATTGGGGGCCGGTCATCTCGAAGATGTTGTGGCTGATGTCGTGGGTGAAGACTACCTGTGCGCCGTCTTCGGCACGAATGACGATGGGGTCCTGGGCGGTGCCGCGGTGGCTGATATAGATATTGGCCGAGCGGGTGTAGGTGCCGGCCGCCAGCACCACTTCGTCGCCGGGGCTGAGGCCGTCGCCGCCGACCACGGCGTACCAGTCGTCAAGCGGAGTGAGGTAGTAGACCGTCGCAAGCGCGGCGTTTGGGAAGATCAAGATGCAAACAGTCAACGCGATGTAAAGGCCCATAACACGCATCACACACCTTAGCAAGAAACGGTAGTCTCCCACGGCGCCGACGGTCTCGGCCGGCAGCCTGGTACCGAAGCCAATGCCCCAGGGGCGCTACGGCTTGAGCGGCGCCCGCTGGCCCATATAGCTCTTCACAATCACGTAATCGGCGGTGGTCACGCGGCCGTTGCCGTTGAGGTCCTCTCGGCTGTCGGTGTACACGCCGAGGTCCGTTTTCACACAGGTGTAGTCCGCGGTGGTCACGCGGCCGCTGCCGTCGCAGTCACCGATCAGCGTGCACACGTCCAGCGTGAATGGCTGCACGTTCAAGCCGGCGGCGGGCGTAACCTGATACCACGTCTGGTTGGCCAGGACCGTTGCTTGCTCGACGGCCTTGAGCGTTACCCCGTCCGGCTCGACCGAGTAGTCAAACGATGCGCCCACGTCAGCCCCGCCGCCCAATGGCACGACGCTTAAAGCCTGCCCGCCGGGCAGCGCGATCGAGCCGGAGAACGTCAGCAGGATCACGTTGTTCTGCGTCTTGGGCAGCGTGCCGTCGGCCGGCGGTTCACTGGCCAGCAACGCCGGCTCGAGTAGATCCGCGGTGATACTGACCGCCACCTGGGCGCCGGTGGCTACGTCGGTAAGACGGATGAGCCCGCCGACCAGGTCCTCATCGACGGCGAAGGGGATCACCCCGCTGAACAGTCCGTCGGGTGCGACCAGGTTGCGTGTCAGGTGGTCCATCGGGTCGCTGTTGGGATCGAACACCTCCAGCCGCAGGACATGTCGACCGGGGGCGCCTGCGTCGGTCTGCACCGAGACGGTCAGCGACGCCCGCTGCTTGCCGTCGAAGCCGATCGAGTCGACGTTCAGCCCGGTCACCTGGTATGGCAGCAACGCGAACACGCCGCCCTCCAGCACCGGCTGGGAGGCGTTGATCCGCGTGCCGTAGCCGAGGTACTGCTGCAGCCGCACGTCGTAGACGTGGGCGGCCTCGTCAAGCACGAGCGTCACGTCGGCGTTGGTGGCACCGGGCTGGCCGAAGAGGGTTGTGGCTGGGTCTTGCCCCGACCAGTCGTAGTGCGACAGGAAGCTGTTGACCACGCAGGCGAGGTAGACGATGTCGCCGTCGACGTAGCGAGCCTTCTCGAGGTCGTAGACCTCGGTGCCGGCCGGCGGGTCGGAGGCGTTATGACCCTGTAGCACGTTGACCTTGGGCGTCACGCCGCCCAGGGCCATCAGGTTCCTGACGAGTTGGCGGACGTTGGCAGCCGCCAGGCCGGACGGCGTGCGGCGATCCTCAGTATAGTTGCTCGAACCGCTGTACGCCGTGCCGTAGCGGTGCAGCGTCAGGTTCGTATAGATGCTCTTACCGGCGCTGTGGTTCTTGACGATGAGCACCGGCTTGTTCGCATCACTATTGAACAGGCCGACCGCAGTGCCGTCGCCGGTGCGGACCCCGTTCTCGACTGCGTGCCAACCATTGGTGACGGGGTCGGGAAGGCCTTGTATAAGGGTTTCGAAGCCCGTGGGTGGGACCTGAAGCTCGACCGAGCCGCTCGTATACGCGTCATAGGAGCTGCTATTGCGCTCGGTGGTAGCGTAATTGACGCGGCTGATACCGAACCAGTCGTCCATCAAGCCCCCGCCGCCGGTGATCGACCGTCGCTTGCAGTGACCGTCGTAGATGGCCGCCTGGCTGTCGGCGATGACCAGCCCACCGGCGTCGGCAAAGGCCTGGACGGCGGCAATCTCCTCGTCGTCGAGGGCCATGGCCCGCGGCATGACCAGCACCTTGTATCCGTTGCTGATCAGTTCGCCGCCTGCGATTTGCTCATACGAGAGGAAGCGCCCTTTCAGGCCGATGTCCTCCAGCACCTTGAGCCACCCGGTGTGGGTGAACAGCATCCCGGAGTGATTGCAGTCATAGCTTCCGAGCCTTCTAACCCAGGTTCTGCCGTCGACCTCGCTGTCGAGCTGCCAACTGATGTGCTCGGAACGTTGCGAGTAATAAAGGGCGATCTCATTGTCTTCGTGCTCGCCCTGGCTGAGCAGCTTGGCCAACCCGCCGCGAAACTCCCCGTAGGCGGGGGCCAGGCCAAGGGCGTAGCTGGTCAGGTTGTAGCTGCTGGTGTCGGTGAAGAAGTCCTGATACCACCAGATGATGCTCGCCCGGTGCCCGTGATGGATGAGATGGAACCAGAGCTTGTAGCGGTTCCGCGCAGCATTGCCGGAGTTGAACATGGTCACCCAACGGAAGAGGCGGTCGCCGTACTGGTTGTCACGGAACGAGCGGGCGTACTCGGGTGAGTTGCCGATATCGTAGGCTTCGAAGCTGCCCATCAACTGCATTTGCAGCCAGTAGTCGTAGCTGTTCATGGGGCTGAAGGGCTCGCCGCCTTCCCAGCCCATCGGCACGGTGGGGTCGATCGCCCGGCCGGCGTCGACGCAGAGCTGCATGGCGTTGGCCATGGTCAGTTCCATGTGTCGGCGGAAGTCGGACCAGGGCGAGAAGTTCTTGGCGCTGGTCGTGCTGGTCCAGAGGGGAAGCTCACGGTCGCGGATTTCCTGGCAGGTGATCCGTGCGGCGTCGCCGCCGGGCGGGGCGTTGATCGGGTCGGACAGGTCACTCCACGAACTGAAGCTGGTGCCCCACTGGGCGTTGAGTTCAGACAAGGAGGCGTACTGACTCTGGAGCCAGGTGATGAACTGACTGATGCAGGTTGGGTCGAGGTCGTAATCGAACGGATTGGCGCGACGAGCGATGCCGTACTCGTCGGCGATGTTCCACTGCATGGGGCGCCACTTGGCCGTCGCCTGCATGCGCGGCGTGATGGTGCTGATGAGCAGGTTGAGGCCGCTGGCGGTGCTGAGGCTTTGAGGGCGGATCAGCGCGGCCCGCTTGGTGGGCGTGTTGTAGTCGCCATACAGCGTCAGGGCATCCTCGTAGAGGTCGTAGTTGGGGGTGTGCATGGCGTCGGTCATCTCGAACCAGCGCTTGTCTTCGATGAAGTCGTGGTTCGGACGCGTGTTGTACTCGTGCCCGTAGTAGCCGTTCTGGCGGAAAATGTGGCCGAGATTCACGTTGGCCTGCTCGATGGCGGCGAAATAGCTGGGATTGGTGGTGCTGCCATCGCCCCAGACGTTGGCGTGGTAGTCCTGGTGGTCGATCGGGTCGGGGATGAGTTCCCACGAGCGCCCGGACATGCTGAGCGTATCGCCCGTGGCGATGAATTCGGCATTGGCGGTGATGCTATTGACCATTGTCAGACCGACGTCGGTAGGGAACGAGAACTCGACCGATGTCTGACCGGGCACGGTGATGACGGTGACCTGGCGATCGGCGAGACGACCGTAGTTGTCGAGCCACTGGATGAACACCTGGAGTTCGCCGCTTTGTGACGTGCTGACGTCGACGTGTCCGGAGATGGCGTTCGGCTTGGTTACCAGCGTCGCATCGAGCACGACGTTGGTGCTGCCGACCACACCGGCCAGACATACCGTGCTTGCAGCGGTCAGCACGAACGAGGCGGTCAGTATCGCTGCCCAGTGACGTAGACTGTGGCCATTGCGCATGGCTACCCTCCGCAAAGATCCAAATGGTTGAGTAGGTACAGTTTCAGAACGACAGGGGCGTCGCAGGCGTGCGCGGGGATCAGGCGGAGCATGCGTGCGAAGCCGGCATACTCCCAGCGTAGATGGCAAGGATTCACCTTCCCCTCCCGAGCCGCAGGCGACATACAACCACCCTTCCTCTTAATGTTAACGGTTTGGCTGATGGGTGTCTAGTGGCCTGCGGGAACGACCGCGTCCTGCTGAACGCGGTAAGTTCCTATATTTAAGGAGCTTACGGTCCTGAACGGCGTCTACTCTGATACGGATAGCGCCGTGCGGGTGGGTCATTTCAGGAGCGATCGGAGCCTCGAGACGAACATCTCGGTTTGGGCGACCAGGTCGACGGGCGCCTGATACTGCAAGTGCGGCTCGATGGTGAGCATCCCCTCATACCCGTCTCGGCGAAGCTCGGCGAGCTGTCTTTGCCAGTCGAGCGTGCCGTCGCCCAGCATGATCCACAGACCCTTGCCGCCTGCGTAGATGGCGTCCTTAACGTGGACGTTGCCCACGTAGGATCTGATCGAAGGGTAGCCTTCTGCCACGGGGTCTTCGGGCAATCCAGCCTGGACGACGTTGGCGGGGTCCCAGGTGAGCCGAAGCCAGGTAGAGCCCACCGCGTCGAGGACGGCCTTGGCGGCATGGCCGCTGTCGGCCCAGGAGCCGCCTCCGTTTTCCAGGAGCAGTTGGAAACCGGCGCCGCCCGCCTTCTGGGCGGCTCGGGCCAGCGAGTCGATGACGATCGAGGGGGGCGCGTCGTCGTCGGCGTCCTTCGCTCGAGGCAGGGCAAAGACGATGATATTCCTTGTACCCAGCCGGTGGGCGAAGTCGAAATAGCGGGGCAGCAGCTCGTTGATGTGTCGATCGATCTCGTCGCGCGTGTCGGTGTTGATCGGCGTCTGCGAGCCGTCAGACTGCATGACCGGCTTGAACAGGCCGGGCGAGATGGCGCTGACGGTCACGCTGTAGGCCTTGACCGCGGCGGCTACCAGATCGGCGGTGAAGGGCGGGCCGTTGGGCACCCGCCAGCGGTAGGCGTAACGGATCTCGTAATGCTCAATGCCCCATCGTTTACCCAGTTCGACGGCGGTGAACGGATCGTGTGAGCATTCGTCGGTGATCAACGCGATAGACTGTGATGTATGCAACTTGCCGTCTCCCAAAGGCTGCGGATACGGGGTCTGCCGGAGAGGCCCGCTTGGGCTGCCAGTCATTATGTCATGTCCGCCGTTGCTCGTCGAGGCAAAGCACCTTGACCGCGGCGCAGGTAGCGTTATAGTGGTGACTGGCGTTGAGAGGACGCCTCCCGGCCTGCGGGAAGGACCGAGTTCACCTTTCACGGAATGTGCGAATGCCTTCTTTTCCGCCCATGAAGGCAGGCCCCGGGCGCGAGATGGAAAGGAAGGTTTCTCATGTCGGCTGCGCTTCCTGCACAACCCAACCTGCGGCAGATCAAGAACCAGGCCAAGGACATCCTCCATGCCCATCGGAGGGGTGATCCATCATGCTGCGATGTTCTGCGGCACCTTCGTCAGTTCGCCGGCTGTTCGGATGACGTTGTTCTCGCTGCCGACGTCCGGCTCAGCGACGTGCAGTTCGCCTTGGCGATGTACTACGGGTTCCAGAGCTGGAACGAACTGAGAGTCGCCGTGGAGGCCACGACAGGGCCCTCGCAGGCTGGCCAGTGGCTGCCCCTGTTCGATGGAACGAACCTCTCCCGTTGGTGGATTGATGATCCCGACGCGATGGCGGTCGAGCGCGACGTGCTGGTGTTCCGCGACAGAGCTGTCCGTGCCGAAGTCGGCGGAATGTCGTGGGACGACTATATCCTTAGTGCCGAGATCCGGCTTCGGAGGACCCGCCAGGATGCTCAGTATTGCTTGCAGTTAACCGGCAACGGGACGCAGATCTACTGCCAACTGATGCCCGGGCATGCGATACTGGGATACTACTGCCCTGAGCCCCCCGAGAAGCCTAAGGGGTTTACGCCGCTACAAGCAACGGACACGGACGTGCCCGAGGGAAGATGGTTCGAGTACCAGATGAAGGCCGAGGGCGGGGCCGTTGCGGCGATCGTGAATGGCCAAGCGGCGCTCTCTGCGTCTGTTCCCGGCGGCACGCGCGGTATGCCCGGCATGCTGGTGAACCAGTTGCACCACACCGAGGTGCGCGTACGCAACATTCGGATCAGGTTTCTTTCGCCGACAGACGAGCAGTTGCGCGAGTACGGCACGGACGCCAGCACGAACTGGCTTCGCCATAAGGAGGCTGATCGCCAAGCCCGGTGAACGCAGGAATCTTGCCTGGCAGGGGCACCGTCTGGCGCGTCAGGGCGGCGGGCTCCGTTCGGCCTCCTGGGTCGCCCTGGCGAGTGGGGCGTGTTGGTGTTGCTCATGACCGATCGGGCGGGTCGCCCCAATCGGGCACATCGAGTAGCTCGGCGCGTGTTTGGGCCGACTTGTGGGCCATCACGCCCGGCGCCATGTAGCGCACCGCCTGCCATACGTTGATGGCTGGGTGTCGGTCCTCGGCTACGGCGGAGACGAACTCATGGACGAGGTACGCGTGCGATCCGCCGTGCCCGCCGTAGACGTCCTTGCCGCCTATTGCCTGAAACGCCTTATGCACCTCGGGAGGCAGCGGGTCGCGCATGTCCTCGACGGTGAGGGCGGTCCATTGCTCTTTCGTGACCCACCGATCCTCGCGAAACGACCCTTCGGTGCCAAAGATGCGGAACATCTCCTCACCGGTGTGTCCGATCATACGCGATTCGCAAATCCGCATGGTTGCGCCGTTGCTCATGCGGAACAGGGCTGTCTCGTTGGCGAAGCTGTCGCCGAAGAAGTCGTCGTCGGGCGGTCCGGGCTGGCCCCAGGCGCTGACCTTGACGGCATGGGCGCCCATGACGCAGATCGGTCCGCTGACCGAGTGGGTAGGGTAGTGCATGGGTCCGCCGACAACGCCTTTGTCCTTGTACTGCTGCGACAGCGCCGTCCATTCGCGCCCGGCCTTGCTGTTGAGTCGGTGGCGCTGCACGTCGCGCAGGTTGCAGGAAGGTAAGTCGACGTCGTGGAAGTATTGCGCATCGGCGTGGACGAATCGGCCGAACGCGCCTTCGGCTGCGCGTCGTCGGCAGTACATCGCCTGGGGGCGGTAGTAAGTGGTTTCGCCGAGCATGTAGTGCTGCCCGGTTTGCCGGCAGGTGTCGACGAGCTTGTCGCACCATTCGAGGATTTCGTCGCCGTCGGGCAGGCTGACGATGGGCACGGCGCTGTAGACATGTTTGCCCGCCTCCATCGCCTGGATGCACTGGGCGGCGTGCAGCCAGGGCTGCGTGATGATCACCAGTGCGTCGAGGTCGGCTTTGCAGATTTGCTCCAGTGACAAATAGGCGTCTGAGGGTTTGAACTTTGCCTTGAAGCTCTCGCGGTCGGCGAACTGCTCGATCCGCTCGGGCTCGCGGTCGCACAGGGCGACGCGGTCGACCAGCGGATGGCTGCGAAACAGCTCGGCAAAGGACGATCCGAACGCGCCGAGCCCCACCAGACCCAAACTGATTCCCATATTCGGCCTCCCGAAGCAAGCGACGGGCCCGCAACACCGCACACCAGCCGGCTGTCCCGTGTGGGACAACGATTGGTACCAACTTAGCGGGGCCTCGGCATTGTGCAATGATTGCATTTGCAGGCTTTTCTGCGAGAAAGCGGCCTCTTATGCTAAGCCCTTCGGCGAGCCAGGCAGGCTAAGCGAGGGCGTACGTTGGCAGCGACGGGTGAACACGGTTCGACGCGTGCCGGAAAGGCCTATAGACTCCGCTCAGCGATCTGGTCGGCGGCGCTGATCCCCTTCGTGTTCCTGCCCTACCGGTGGCTATGGATTTCCTGCGGGCTGGGGGCCACACCGATCGTTGTGGCCAGGCACGTCCGTTGGTCCGCTCTTGTGCGACGTGATGGTACGCTGGTGATCGGGTCGGTGGTGGTCCTGGTGGTAAGGACCGCACTCGACCCTGCTTGGTGGGTCCCTTGGATAGGGGTTCTGGTTTTTGTATGTGCGGGACGTACCCGAGGCTGGTGGTTGGGGAAACGGCCTGTTGCCGCGATTTGCGTTTTATGGATGACGTCTGTTGCCGTGCTGTGGCGCCCGGATATTTGGCGCCTGGCAGCCGATGGTGATCGGCGCGTAGATCCAGATGCCGTGTTGGTGTGTGCCGGCGACAGTCTGACCTCGGGTCTGACGCCAGGGTCGGATGCAGACACGTATGTGGCACACCTTCGCAAGGCCCTAGGCTGCACAGTAGTCAACGCGGGGGCGCCGAGCGATCGTGTTGGTGATCTGCTGGCGAGATTGGACAAGGATGTATTAAGCCGAAGCGCGACGGCCACACTGGTCTTCATCGGCGGCAACGACTATCTCGATGGTACTTCGCGACGGGAGTTTGCGCGGCAACTCGACCAAGTCGCCTCGCGTATTGCCGACAGCGGGTCGAAAATAATTATAGTGGAGGTCCCCAGCGGAATCATCTGGAATCCGTACGCGGGTGTCTATCGGAAGGTCGCACATCGGTATAACGCGTTCTTGGTGCCCGAATCACGCTTGCGGTGGTGGTACACAGTGGAGTTGCTTGCACGTGACCACCTGGATCATCCTTTGACCCTCGATGGGATACACCTTTCGCCCGTTGGCGCGGAGAAAGTGGCCGAGTGGCTTGAGCCTTATGTTGCCCGGGTGCTTGCGGAATCTGAGAATGCTGCCGGTCTCCTGCACGGACGGGTCCAGGAATAATCCCTGTTTTTCCCAAGCTTTCCGCAGCAGGCGCTGATAGGATGCCCTAGGCGTGCACGGTTTGGGCCGGCCCTTCAGACTGCGTGGTCCGCACGGCAAGGGCGAGGGGCTTGGTGGAGCGGACGACCGAGAGAAAGGAGGCCTGGAATGGCTGCAGCGAAGACGGGCGACACCGTGAAGGTCCACTACACCGGCAGACTGGAGGACGGGACGGAGTTTGATTCGTCCACCGATCGCGATCCGTTGGAGTTCAAGCTAGGCGACGAGGAGGTGATTCCGGGTTTCGAGCAAGCGGTGGAGGGGATGGAGGTGAATGAATCCAAGACGGTGACCATACCGGTAGATGATGCCTACGGCGAACGGCGCGATGATCTGGTGATGGACGTGGCCCGGGGAGAATTTCCCGAGGGCGTCGATCCGGAGATCGGTCAGCACTTCAGGGTTTGCCAGAAGGACGGTCATGAGATCAGCGTCGTGGTCACCGATGTGGGCGAGTCGCAAGTGACGATGGATGCCAACCATCCATTGGCCGGAAAGGATCTGACATTCGACATTCGGCTGGTTGCCGTCGCGTAAGTTTCCCGTCGGCACTGTACGGCTAGCCGAGCTGAGATGGAGATGTCCGGCATGGCCGGCGAGCGGGACGGCCGGACGGGCCAGAGGCCACGTACGCCATGCCGGCCGGCTTGATTGTCCCGGGCGCGTGGTTATTCTTGATTTAGAATGCGTAGCTGAGGGCGCTAGCGGCCCCGCCGGATGACGGTGTGGGGCTTTTTTCCGTCCGTGCCGGGCAGCGGTAGTGGAATGGGCGCAAGCGAACGGCGACTAGCAAGCGGCAACGAAGCGGTAGCCAAGGCGGCGTGGGATGCGGGGGTGGCGTTGGGGGCGGGCTATCCGGGCACGCCGTCGACGGAAATCCTCGAGATCTTCTCGATGCTGGGCGGCAGGGCTCAGTGGTCGCCCAACGAGAAGGTGGCGCTGGAAGTGGCGCTGGGGGCGGCGTTCGGTGGGGCGCGTGCGATCGTAACGATGAAGCACGTGGGCCTGAACGTAGCGGCCGACCCGCTGTTCACGGCTGCCTACACGGGCGTGAGCGGCGCGCTGATCGTGGCGGTGGCCGACGATCCGGGGATGGCGTCGAGCCAGAACGAGCAGGACAGCCGTCGCTACGCGGTGGCTGCGGGCCTGCCGATGTTCGAGCCGTCGGACAGCCAGGAGGCGTACGACTTTGTGGCGAGGGCGATCGAGGTGTCCGAGCGGTGGTGCATTCCGGTGCTGCTGCGGCTGAGCACTCGCGTCTCGCACTCGAAGTCGATCGTGCAGGCCCGCCAACAGCCCGGTCCGAAGCAGCCGCCGCATTTCGAGCGCGACATCCAGGGCCGCGTGATGATTCCCGCCTATGCCCGGCCGGCCCACGTGCGGTTGCGGCGGAAGCTCACCGAGATTCAGGCGTGGAACGAGCAGGAAGGGCCGAACCGGGTGGAGGACGGCAGCGGCGCATTGGGGATCATCACGTCGGGCATCTCCTACCAGCATGCGCGAGAGGCGGCGTCGGACGCTTCGGTGCTGAAGCTGGGCATGACCCATCCGCTGCCGGTTGAAATGATTCGGACGTTCGTCGATGTGGTCGATCGCTGCGTGGTCGTGGAGGAGGGCGATCCGTATCTGGTCGAAGCCATTCGCACAGCCGGTGTGGCGGTCGAGGACAAGCCGGCGATGTATCGCTTCGGCGAGTTGACCGTGGGTCGGGTGCGGCGAATTCTGGCGGGCGACGATAGCCCCGAGCCGGTTCCGCCGCGGGGCAAGCCGCCGGCGTTGTGCCAGGGCTGTCCGCATCGGACGGTGTTCGGCCTGCTGCACGAGATGGACTGCATCGTCGCGGGCGACATCGGCTGCTATACGTTGGGGGTCCTGCCGCCGTTCGAGGCGATGGACAGTTGCGTGTGCATGGGCGCGGCCATCGGCGTGGGGCTGGGCCTGCGACATGTACTGCCCGACGATCAGGCGCGCCGCGTGGTCAGCGTGATCGGCGACAGCACGTTCGTACACAGCGGCATCACCGGGCTGGTGGAGATGGTGTACAACCCTCCACCGACGGGACACATCGTCATTATTCTCGATAACGGCACGACAGCCATGACCGGCTTTCAGGAGCACCCGGGCACGGGACGTTCGCTGGCTCACAAGGCGACGGGGCAGGTGGTGTTCGAGGAGTTGGCCCGCTCGCTGGGCGTCGGGAAGGTGGCGGTGATCGATCCGATCAAGGATTCTGAAAGCCTGGCGAACACGTTGCGCGAGTACCTGGCCAGTGGCCAGTTGTGTCTGATTGTCGTACGTCGGACGTGCCTGCTGGCGGCTGGGCGGATCCGTAGGTATGCCGAAGCTTCTGATACGTCGGGCACCGGAGGGTAGCGCCGGTGGATGATCGGGTGATCAACATCGTTGTGGCGGGCCTGGGCGGGCAAGGTGTCTTGACGGCTTCGGACATCCTGGCGGATGCGGCATTTCGCAGCGGGTACGATGTCAAGAAGGCCGAGATACATGGGATGAGCCAGCGTGGCGGGTCGGTGACCAGCGACGTTCGGTTCGGCCGGCGGGTGTACAGCCCGATGGTGCCGGTGGGCGAGGCTGACTACCTCCTGGTGCTCGAACCGACGCAACTTGAGCCGAACCGGCACTACCTCAAGCCCGGTGGCGTGGTGATTACCCCCGATCAGGTGGACGCTGACTCGCTGCCGAGTCGGCGGAGTCTCAATGTGGCGCTGCTGGGGGTGTTGTCGACGCAACTGGACATTCCTGATCGCACGTGGCTCGGGGCGTTGTCCGCACGTTTGTCCGAGAGGCTGTTGGAGCCGAACAGGCAGGCCTTTCAGGTGGGTCGCACGTCGATCCCTAAGTGATTGTAAAAAAACGGCTTATGGTTTGTTCTGGGGGGGCGGACGCAGCCCGTTGCCGAACGGCTGTGCCGGTCGACTGCCATGCCGGCAGGCTGACAGCCGAAGCCTGATGTGGACGCGGTGGCGGCCCCGGCGCGGGTGCGCGGGGTTGACGGGGTCGAAAGGGATCAGCAGAATAACATGTTCGGATGTATCGGAAGCGCGGTTCGCGTGTGGGGAGCCTTTCCTGTGTCGGGTCGGTGATAAAGGAAGGAGTTGATTATGAGGACGTGCAGTGTGGTGGCGCTGTGTGTGGCGACATTCTGTTCGGGCTTGGCTGCCCAGGAGGCCGAGCCGGTCAAGATCGGGGCGCTGTTTGCGGTGACGGGTCCGGCATCGTTCTTGGGCCGACCCGAGGCGAACACAGCCGAGATGCTCGCCGATCAGATCAACGAGGCCGGGGGCATCAACGGCCGGAAGGTGGAGATCCTGGTTCGGGATACGGCCGGCGACCCGCAGAAGACGGTTGCGCGGGCGGTGGAGCTGATCAGCAAGGACAACGTGGTGGCGATTGTGGGTCCGTCGCGCAGCGGCAGCAGTATGGCGGTGATTCCGATTGTCACGAAGCACGAGGTGCCATTGATTTCGTGCGCCGCGGCGGAGGGCATCGTCTTGCCCGTGGAGCAGCGCAAGTGGGTGTTCAAGACTCCACAGAAGGACAGTCAGGTCATTCGCCACATCTACATGAAGATGAAAGACATGGGCCTGAGCAAGGCGGGCATCATCACCGGCACGACGGGTTTTGGTGATGCGGGCCGCAAGCAACTGCTCAAACTGGCGGACGAGATGGGCATCGAGATCGTTGCCGACGAGACCTACCCGCCCACGGCGACGGACATGACGGCACAGTTGACGAAGATCAAGGCGAGCGGCGCTGAGGCGGTAATCAACTGGTCGATCGTGGAGGCCCAGGCGATCGTTCCGAAGAACATGAAGCAGTTGAAGATGGACGTTCCGTTTTTCCAGAGTCACGGGTTTGGGAACATCAAGTTTGCCGAGAAGTGCGGGCTTGCGGGCGAAGGAATCATGTTCCCGGCGGGTCGTATTCTGGCGGTGGAGGACTTGCCGGACGATCATCCGCAGAAGGCTCCGTGCCTGAAGTACAAACAGGATTACGAGGCACGGTTCAAGGAGCCGGTCAGCACGTTCGGCGGGCACGCGTACGACGCGATCATGATCGTGGTCAAGGCGATCGAGAAGGCGGGGCCCGATCGGGCGAAGGTGCGTGACGCCATCGAGGCCACCAAGGGGTTTGCCGGTACGGGCGGCGTGTTCAACATGAGCCCGGAGGATCACAATGGTCTGGGCATGGACGCGCTGGAGTGGCTGACGGTCAAGGACGGGAAGTTCACGCTGCTTTCGAAGGTTGAAAAGGCGGAGTAACTTTAACGGCGTCGGAATCGGGCGGGTCGGTGCCGACGGGGGCCGACCCGCCCTTTTATAGGGTTGTGCTTTGACGTTTGCGTATCTGCTTCAGCTCGTGTTTGCCGGGATCGCAGCGGGCAGCATCTATGCAATGGTGGCGTTGGGCTTCAACGTCATCTACAACACGACGGGCATCATCAACTTCGCGCAGGGCGAGTTCGTGATGATCGGGGGGATGCTGGCGGTGACGCTGACGCAGACGGCGGGGGTTCCGGTCTGGCTGGCGCTGCCGGTGGCGGTGGTGGTGACGGCGGGCGTGGGGGCGCTGGTGGAGCTGGTCTTCATCGAGCCGCTACGGAGCCCATCGGTGCTGCGGATGATCGTGATCACGATCGGCGTGGCGATCATTCTTCGAGAGGCGGCCTTGCACGTCTGGGACGAGCAGATGCGGGCCATGCCGCCTTTTATCGGAGATGAGACAAGCAGCTACGAGTTCATGGGGGCATTCTTTAAGCCCCAGGCGTTCTGGATCATTGGTGCGCTGGTGGTGTCGGTGATCGCGCTGGAGGCATTCTTCCGTTTGACGATCACCGGTCAGGCCATGCGTGCGGTGGCCGATCAGCGGGATGCGGCGGCGCTGGTGGGCATCGCCCCCAAGCGGATGGTACTGTTGTCGTTCGTGGTGGCAGCGGGTCTGGGTGGACTGGCGGGGGTGGTGGTGACGCCCGACACGCAAATTGCCTACAACGTGGGCACGGAGTTGGCGATCTGGGGGTTCCTGGCGATGGTGATCGGTGGGCTGGGTAGTGCGGCCGGGGCGATCGCCGGCGGGCTGCTGATCGGGGTGATGCTGAAGGTAGCCGACGGGGTCCTGCCGCCGGACTACCGAACGGGGCTGGTGTTTGTGTTGCTGCTGGTTCTGCTGGCGGTTCGACCGACGGGTATTCTGGGTTCGCGGGCGCGTGCCCGGCTGCGGGAGTTTTAGAGGTGGGGTGGCGCAACTGGATTGGCATCGGCGTGCTGGTGTTTGCGGTGTGGGCTGCACCGCGCGTGCTATCCGCGCTGGACGCCAACTATGTGTTGGTGCAGTTGAACCTGTCAGGCCTGACGGTGCTGGTGTGTCTGGGGCTGGTGCTGTTGATGGGGTACGCGGGCCAGTTGTCTCTGGGGCACGCAGGGTTTTTTGCCTTGGGGGCGTACGCGTCGGCCATTCTGACGGCGCATGCGAACCTGGCTGGATGGCAGGGGGCTTGGCCGATTCGGCTGGGGCTGGCGTGGCAGGTGTTGCGGGAGGGTCAGGACTGGATGGGCGAGCCGTTCGTGAGGTTCGCGCCGTGGGCGGCCGTCCCGTTGGCGATGGTGCTGGCAGCGGGAGCCGCGTTGCTGTTGGGTCTGGCGACGTTGCGCCTTCGCGGTCACTACATGGCGATGGCCACGTTGGGGTTCGGGTTTATCATCTACAACCTGGCGGTGAACTTCGTCTCGCTGACGCGTGGGCCGGGGGGGATTCAGAGCATCCCGGAGATGCCGTGGCTGGGCATAGACGAAGGACGCTGGCACGTGGCGATCTGGGCTGTGGTGATCGTGACGATGATTCTGATGCTCAACACGACGCACAGCCGAGTGGGCCGAGCGCTCCGCAGCATTCACGGTGGCGAGGAGGCAGCCCGGGCGATGGGGGTGGATACGGTGCGTTTGAAGTTGATCGTTTTTGTACTCAGTGCGATGTTGGCAGCCTTTGCGGGGAGCCTGTACGCGCACAAGTTCAGCTATGTCGGTCCCGAAGTGGCGGGGGTGAGCGAATCGATTTGGCTGGTGACGTTCGTGGCGGTGGGCGGGATGGCGAACCTGTGGGGCGGGTTGGTGGCGGCTCTTGTGCTGAGGATGCTGTTTCTTTCGGGTTATTTCGGTGAGTACACCGAGTTCGTGTTCGGTATGATCCTGGTCGTGGTGATGATGTCGATGCGGGACGGCGTGCCCGGGGCCATGCGGCAAGGCTGGCGACTGTTGCACGACAGGCTGGGCCGACGAAGTGACCGGCGTGCTGAGGCCGAGTCGTGGTCGACTGCGGGGGCCGGTGCGGACGCGTTGGGTTAACACGGGAGTTCGCGGTGGCGGCTGTATTGCTGGAGGTGAACAGGCTGGCCAAATCGTTCGGTGGGTTGCGCGCGGTCGACGGGGTGAGCATGTCGGTCGAGCGGGGGGAGATTCGGGCGCTGATCGGCCCGAACGGCGCGGGTAAGACGACGCTTTTCAACGTGATGGCGGGCGAGTTGCCGTCGGACTCGGGGCGGGTCTCGTTGGATGGGCACGACATCACGCGCCGGGAGCCTCATCAGATCGCGGCGTTGGGCATGTCGCGGACGTTCCAGACGGTGCGTCTTTTTGAGAACATGACGGTGTTGGAGAACGTGATGGTGGGTCGGCACGTCCGCACGCACGTGGGGTTTTTGGGCGGGGCGTTGTCGGCGCCGTGGTCGGTGCTGGAAGAGCGTGCGATCGCGGGTGCGGCGCGTCGGTGGCTGGACTTCGTGGGACTGCCCGGTCGGGACCGTGCGGCGCCGGGGTCGCTGGCGTTCGGGCAGCGTCGGCTGGCGGAGTTTGCCCGGGCTTTGGCCACCGAGCCGAAGCTGCTGCTGTTGGATGAGCCGGCGTCGGGGATGAACCTGGCGGAGGTGGAGTTGATCGATGCGATGATCCGCCGGATTCGCGACGAGCTGGGGGTGACGATTCTGCTGGTCGAGCACAACATGTCGTTGGTGATGGATTTGGCTGATTGCGTGACGGTGCTCGATCAAGGGCGCAAGATTGCGGAGGGTCCGCCCGCTCAGGTACGGTCGGATCCGTCGGTGGTGAAGGTTTACTTGGGACGGCCGGCAGCCTGATGCTTATTGTTCGCAATCTCTGGAGTGGTTACGGCAGTCTCTGGGCGGTGCGCGGCGCGAGTTTTCACGTGCGCGAGGGGGAGATTGTCACGTTGATCGGGGCCAACGGGGCCGGCAAGACGACGCTGCTCAAGACGTTGGCGGGGCTGATCACGGCGAGACAGGGCGAGGTGTTTCTGTCGCAACGGAACTTATGCAACCTTTCGCCCTGGCAACTGGTGCGAGAGGGGGTGGCGCTGGTGCCAGAGGGCCGGGCGTTGTTCGTAACGCTGACGGTGGAGGAGAATATTCGTTTGGGGGCGTACTACCGTCGGAGCCGGTCGTTGCGTCGTGCGGTGCAGCAGGATCTGGATTACGTCAGGCAGCTGTTTCCGATTCTGGTGGAGCGTTCGGGGCAGTTGGCGGGCACGCTCTCGGGTGGCGAACAGCAGATGGTGGCCATCGCGCGGGGGCTGATGTCGAGGCCACGGCTGCTGATGCTGGATGAGCCGAGCATGGGTTTGGCGCCGGTGATCGTGCGCGGGATATTTGCCAAGCTGCGGCAGCTTCGTGACGATGGCTTGACGGTGCTGTTGGTGGAGCAGAACGCCGTGGCGGCGCTTGAGGTGGCCGACCGCGGGTACGTGCTCGAGACGGGTCAGATTCTCATGGTGGGCGGGTCGGAGGATTTGCTCAACAACCATGAGGTACGTCGGGCGTACCTCGGCAAGGCGTATCGAGAAGTGTGGGAGTAGTTGCGAACGGACGGAGCGATGCCGATCTTCGATGCCAAGAACGAGACGCTGTCGCGAGAGATCCTGGGGCAGGTTCAGATTGAGCGTTTGCAGGCGGTGCTGAATCGGGTGCAGCGCAACGTCTCATGGTACCGGCGGCAGTTGAAGGAGGCGGGGATCGGGCCGGGCGACGTTCGGTCGCTGGACGATCTACTGCGGCTGCCGATGACGACGGGAGAGGCGCTGGCGGAGGGCTATCCGTATTCGATGTTCGCCGTGCCGCTGCGCGAGGTAATTCGGCTGCATTCGGTGCCGGGCCCCGGCGGACGGATGCTGGTAATCGGCCATACCCGCAACGACGTGCGGCAGTGGGCGCGTCTTGCGGCGCGAACGCTGGCCGCGGCGGGTGTATCGGAAACGGACGTCGTGCAGATCTGCTTCGGGGAGGGGTTTTTCGTCGAAGCGATGGGGTTCCAGTACGGCGCGGAACTCCTGGGTGCATCGGTGATTCCCGCACCGGTGCACGGCATCGACGAGCAGATTCAGGTGGTGCGCGACTATCGGGCTACGGTGCTGGTGAGCACTCCCACCCATGCGCGCCAATTGGTGCACGGCTTGAGGGAGCGAGGCATCGAGCCGCAGAGCCTGCACTTGCGGACGTGCGTTCTGTCGCGCGCCATGCCGGGCGAGCCATGGCGTGAGTCGCTGGAGGAGGGGCTGTTCGCCAAGGTCTTCACCAGTTTTGGGATCCCGGAGGTCGTTGCACCGGGGATAGCGGCCGAGTGCCGGCACACTGAGGGTATGCACGTCAACGAGGACCACGTGATCGTCGAACTGATCGACCCGGAAAGCGACCAGCCTGTACCCGATGGGCATCGCGGCGAACTTGTGGTGACCTCGCTGACGCGCGAAGGGTTTCCCCTGTTGCGGTATCGCACGGGCTACCTCACGTCGATGTGGCGGTGTCCGTGTCCGTGCGGGCGGACGGGGGCGCTGCTTCAGCCGATTCTGGGGTGGACGGACAGTCGCCTTCTGGTCAACGAGGTGCCGGTCTATCCGGCCGAGGTGGAGCGCATCCTGTCGGAGGTGGAGCACGCCACGCCGCATTTCCGTTTGAATTTGCGCACCGACGAAACGGGCGAAACGCTGGAGGTGCAGGTGGGGGTGGACGAGAAGATGTTTGCCGACAAAGTGCGGAGTCTGGATTTGATTCGCTCGCAGATCATGTCGGCGCTGTCGGCCCGGTGGGGCACGCACGTGGACGTTCGTCTGGTGGAGGTCGGCACGCTCAAGGAGCCGCCGCCGGCTCGGTAGGTGAAACGTCGGCGGCCTTGTCAGAGCGGAAGGGGCGCTGTATCGTCCAGATCGGTTGGCCCGGACAGGCAACGGGGGTGAGTCCGGGCGTGGCATCTGATCCTCGTCGGAGATGCAGGAACGAGCTATGGACCTGAGTTTTTCTGATGAAGCGGCGCTGGATTACCTGCCGTTGGATCGTCTGCGAGTGTTGCAGGCCGAGCGGCTGCGGTCGGTGGTCCAGCGGGTGTATGAGCGCGTGCCGGCATACGCCGATCGGATGAAGGAGGCGGACGTCCGACCGGACCAGATCAAGGGACTGGATGACATTGTCCGTTTGCCGTTTACCACGAAGCTGGATCTGCGGGATCATTACCCGTTCGGCCTTTTTGCCAGTCCGATGAGGGACGTGGTCAGACTGCACGCCTCGAGCGGCACGACGGGCAAGCCGATCGTGGTGGCGTACACGCGGGACGACATCAACACGTGGTCGCAGGTGATGCTGCGCACGTTCCGATGTGTGGGTGTCGGGCCTGGTGACATCGTGCAGAATGCCTACGGGTACGGCCTGTTCACCGGCGGGCTGGGCGCCCACTACGGACTGGAGCGTCTCGGCGCGACGGTGATTCCGATGTCCGGGGGTAACACGGATCGCCAGGTGATGGTGATGCGCGACTTCGGCGTGACGGCTGTTTGCGCCACGCCGTCGTACTTCCTGCTCATGCTGGAGCGGGCAAGCGAGATGGGGGTGGACCCGCGTTCGCTGCCGGTGCGTGTGGGGGTGCTTGGGGCCGAGCCGTGGACCGATCAGATGCGCGAGCGGATCGAAGCGGTTGGCGACGTGAAGGCGTATGACATCTATGGTCTGAGCGAGATCATCGGGCCGGGCGTGGCCAGCGAGTGCGAGGCGCAGCAGGGCCTGCACATCTTCGAGGATCATTTCTATCCTGAGGTGATCGATCCGGACACGGGTCAGCCCGTGCCGGACGGCCAGGAGGGGGAGCTGGTGCTGACGACGTTGACCAAACAGGGGATTCCGATGATCCGTTACCGCACGCGGGACGTGACGCGTCTGATCCGCGAGCCTTGCGCGTGCGGGCGGTCGGTGGTGCGGATGGAACGGGTCAGTCGGCGCACGGACGACATGCTGATCATCCGGGGTGTGAACGTGTATCCGTCGCAGGTCGAGGCGGCGTTGCTCCAAGTCGAGGGCACGATGCCGCATTATGTGCTGGTGGTGGATCGAGAGGGCACGCTCGATACGCTTTCGGTGCAGGTCGAAGTGAGTGAGGAGGTGTTCAGCGACGAGGTGCGCGGACTGGAGAGGCTGGAACGGGACATCGCCAGCAAGCTCGAGAGCGTGGTGGGGCTTCGGATGGGCGTGAAGCTGGTCGAGCCTCGCAGCATCGAGCGGAGCATGGGCAAAGCCAAGCGGGTGATAGACAATCGCAAGGCAAAGCAGGGCCAGTAACTGGCAGGAGTGTGGGGCGATGAGGGTACCTCAGATTTCGGTGTTTCTGGAGAACCGCAAGGGCCGGTTGCGTGAGGCGTGCGGGTGTCTGGCCAACGCGGGGCTGAACCTGGTGGCGTTGAGTCTGGCCGATACGGCCGACTTCGGCATCCTTCGTGTGATCGTCGGGGATACGGATAAGGCGCTGGACGAGTTGAAGCGGGCGTCGTTTACGACGGCCCGCACGGACGTGCTGGCGGTGGAGGTGGCCGATGAGCCTGGCGGGTTGGCCAGGTTGCTGAAAGCCATCGAGGATGCGGACCTCAACGTGGAGTACATGTACGCATTCAACGAGAAGCGCGAGGGCAAGGCCGTTCTGGTATTCCGGTTTGACGATCCCGACAAGGCCGGTGAGGCGCTGGGCAAAGCCGGTGTGAACGTTCTGAGTAAGATCGATCTGTTCGCGAGCGCGGGGCCGGGTCAGTAATGTCCGATCTGATGGAGCGAGGGATTTGGTCGCAGGACGAGTTGCTCGATGAGGACGCCTTGCGTGCGCTGCAACTGGAGCGTCTGAGGCGGGCGGTGCGACGCAGTTACGACCGGGTGGGGTTTTATCGTCGGCGATTCGACGAACTGGGGTTTGCGCCGGAGGACCTGCGCAGCCTTGATGATCTTGCCAGGCTTCCGTTCACCACGAAGGCGGATTTGCGCGAAGAGTATCCGACGGGCTTCTGGGCCATCGGTCGGGACGAGGTGGCGCGGGTGCACGGATCGAGCGGGACGACGGGCAAGAGCACGCTGGTGGCCTACTCGCGCCGCGATATGGATGTGTGGGCGGATCTGGTGGCGCGGTTTCTGGTGGCGGGGGGTGTGCGTCCGGGGCACGTTGCCCAGGTGGCGTTCGGGTACGGCCTGTTCACCGGCGGGTTTGGGCTGCACGGTGGACTGGAGCGGATCGGCACGGCCGTGGTGCCGGCCGGCGGCGGGAATACGCGCCGGCAGGTAACGCTGCTTGACGACTTGAAGGTGGACGTGCTGATCTGCACGCCCAGCTACGCGTTGAACATCGCCGAAGCGGCGGATTCGATGCTGGGTTCGGCGGCCGCGTTACCGTTGTCGCTAGGCCACTTCGGGGGCGAGCAGTGGTCGGAGGCGATGCGTGGGCAGATCGAGTCGGCGCTGGGGATCACGGCGTACAACAACTACGGTCTGAGTGAGGTGGTCGGGCCGGGCGTAAGCGGTGAGTGCGAGGTCCGCGCGGGGATGCACATTGAGGAGGATCACTTCCTGGCCGAAGTGATCGATCCGGACACGGGCAGGCCCGTCCCCGACGGGCAGGAGGGCGAGCTGGTGCTGACCACGCTGACGCGCGAGGGCATGCCGGTGCTCCGCTACCGCACGCGGGACATCACGTCGCTGGATCGCAGTCAGTGTGCGTGTGGGCGGTGGTTTGCGAGGATGGCGCGAGTGACCGGGCGCACCGACGACATGTTGATCGTTCGCGGCGTGAACGTCTATCCGTCGCAGATCGAAGAGGCGTTACTGACGGTGGCAGGGGTGCTGCCGTATTATGCGATCATCGTGGAGCGCAAAGGTGCGCTGGACGAGATGACCGTACAGGTCGAGGTGCAGGCCGAGGTCTTCAGCGATCAGATGAAGCAGATGACCGAGCTTCGCGAGCACATCCAGTCGGAGATCCTGTCGGTGACGGGCGTGCGGACGCACGTGCAGCTTCTCGAGCCCAATAGTCTGGAGCGCTCGGCCGGCAAGGCCGTCCGGGTGTTCGACAAGCGATCGCTGTAGTTCTTGGGGGAAAGAGGTGTCAGGATGAAATTTTCACCTCTTGAGCGCCCGTCGTCGTAACCTGGGAGCATGGGACGACCGCCCTGCGCCCGTGAAACGTCTGGGCTTGGATATCATCCTTCCTTCGCCCATGCGGCCAGGCCGGCAAGCACGCACAACCAACCCGACACCTTTGTAGTCTTTTTAGTCTTGTTTAGTCCGCATCATGAAGAGCGGGCAGGCAAGGATATTCTGCACGGTTCGCGGGGCGAGACCTCTTCGAGGTATACTGATACGCAATGATCCGCATTGTCGACCGAGCGCCGTGTGGGTTCGCGCCTGTCTGATGCGAAGGCTCGGCCGCAGGCGACATGGATCGTGGGCGACAGCGCAAGGACGGTAAGGATGGCCCGAAGAACGATAGGGATAACGGCGGCTGGTGTGGTCGTGATTGCGCTGGTTCTGCTCGCGCTGCACATGGTCCCGGGCGGAACTGCGGCGCCGAGGATGCACGTGTTGCTGATCACGTTGGACACGACACGAGCCGACCATCTGGGATGCTACGGCTACGACAGGTCCACCAGCCCCAACCTGGATGCGCTGGCGGCCGAGTGCACACAGTTCGATCTCGCCATTGCTCAGGCTGCGGTGACGCCCGTGTCGCACGCTTCGATCCTGACCGGCCTGGAGCCGTATCATCACGGTCTGCGTGTGATGCACGGGTTGGTGTCCAACCGCCTGCCGGACGATCGCCGGACGATGGCAGAGGTATGGCGGGCCCGTGGCGGTCGAACGGCTGCGTTCGTGAGCGCATTTCCGGTGACGGCGAGTTTCGGGTTGGACCAGGGCTTCGAGCATTTCGACGCGCGTTTTCCGCAGGCCGACGGCAAAGGCCTGATCGCGCCCAACGGTGTGGTCAACACGGGCGGCAGCCAGCGTCGCGCGGAGGAGACGACGAAGGCGGCAATCGACTGGCTTGACGAGCACGCCGGCGCCGAGGCGCCGCTGTTTGTGTGGGTGCATTACTTCGATCCACACGACCCCGTCCTCGTACCGCCGGAGGAGTTTCTGGACAGCTTTCGCTCGCCGTCCCAGGAGGCGGCCGACGTGCTGCGGACGGTGTACGACGCCGAGGTGTTGTACATGGACCACTGGTTGGGGCGGCTGGTCGATGCGTTCAAGCGTCATGGCCTTTGGGATCGCACGATAACCGTGGTGGTGGCCGACCACGGCGAGGGGCTGGGCGATCACGACTGGTGGACGCACGGGATTCTGTATCAGGAGCAGATACGCGTGCCCCTGCTGATCCGGATTCCGGGCGTCAACGATGCTGCTCGCGTGGGCTCACTGGTGCGAACCATCGATCTGATGCCGACAGTGCTGGAGGCGGCCGGCGTGCCCGAGTCGGTTTGGCCGGCCATGGACGGGCAGAGCCTCGTATCCGTCATGCAGTCTGGACGGACCGCCGAGCCCTTCGGGGCCTATTCCGACTCGGTCAACATGCTGGTCTACGCTCGGCCCGATGAGCAAGGCCGGCAGGGCCACAAGCTCGACAAGCTGTACTGCGTGATGAACGAAAGGCACAAGCTCATCTACCATCAACTCAAACCGGGCGAGACGGAGTTCTACGACTTGCAGTCCGACCCGAACGAACTGCATAACCTCGCCGAGGCGAAGCCGCCGTCCATGGAAACGCTGCTTGAGCACTTGATGAGTTTGGGGGCCTTATCGGATATCGAACCGGGAATGACCCAGACCGATCTGGAAAGGCTGAATAAGTTGCGGGACCTGGGCTACATTCAGTAGTGGATGGCGGCGGCCCCTTCCGACGGCTCAGAACTACCCCGCATCAAGGCGGCGCAGGTAACCGCGCGTTTTGCTGGCGCGCAGGCCGGCCAAAGCGAGCAGTCCGATCATGCCGGGGCCCCATACGACGCCGGAAATGGCGTTGAGCAATTCGGACAGGCTCATCGATTCCTCCCACTCAAGGGTCGACGTGGTGGTAAGAGGATACCTGCTGCCGGATGAATTGGCCATCCAACCAGCGCCGGCCGGCTGGGTCTGCATCGCTGGAAAGTGCGGTCAGATTGCAGTAGAAGTCTAGGCAACGTGATCGCCCGCGGCGGGTATGGCCGGGCCGAAATCCCCGCAACGGGCGCCTGTTGTAGCCTCAGACGCACGAGAGGAAGGATGATTAAAGATGTCGGATAAGAAGAGGTTCGCCCAGGTCGGGCTTGGCGGCCGGGCGCGGATGTTCACACAGGCCGTCGTGGAAACATATGCCGATCACTGCGAAATGGTGGGCCTGTGTGACAGCAACGAGGGTCGCCTGCGGCTGGCGGCCGAGCAGGTCAAAAACAAGGTCGGTGCCGTGCCGCCGTTTTCGGCCGAGCAGTTCGATCGCATGATCGCCGACACCAAACCGCACTGCGTGATCGTCACCACGAAAGATTGCCATCACGACGAGTACATCTGCCGGGCCATGGAGCTGGGCTGCGACGTGATTACCGAAAAGCCCATGACCACCGACCAGCACAAGTGCAGGCGGATCGTCGACACGCAGAAGAAGACCCACCGGCGCTGCCGGGTGACGTTCAACTATCGCTACTCGCCGCCGCGGACGCAGGTGAAGGACCTGCTGATGTCGGGCGTGATCGGCGAGGTGCTGTCGGTGGACTTCCACTGGTTGCTGGACACGCACCACGGGGCCGACTACTTCCGCCGCTGGCATCGTAACAAGGCCAACTCGGGCGGGCTGATGGTGCACAAGGCCACGCACCATTTCGATCTGGTGAACTGGTGGCTGTCGGATGTTCCTGAGTCGGTGTTCGCCGTCGGGCATCGTCGGTTCTACACGCCGCAGACGGCCGATCGCTACGGCCTGACGCGGCGCGGCGAGCGCTGCCACGGCTGCCCGGAGGCCGAGCGCTGCTCGTTCCGGCTCGATCTGGCGGGCAACGAGGGTCTCCGCAAGCTCTACCTGGACAACGAGAAGTACGACGACTATTACCGCGACCGCTGCGTGTTCAGCGACCAGATCGACATCGAGGACTCGATGAACGTGGTCGTAGCCTACGCCGGCGGCGCGAAGATGAGCTACTCGCTCAACGCCTTTATGCCGTGGGAGGGCTACACGGTGGCGTTCAACGGCTCGAAGGGGCGGATCGAGCACACCTGTCAGGAGTCGGTGTACATCAATGCCGACGGTACCGTGCCCGGCGCGCTCAAGAAAGAGGGCACGACGATCAAGATCTTTCCGCATCGCCAGCCGGCCTACCAGGTCGACATCTGGACGGCGGCGGGCGGTCATGGCGGGGGCGACAGTCCGCTGCTGGAGGACATCTTCGCGGCCGATCCGCCGGCCGACAAATACATGCGGGCCGCCGACCAGCGCGGCGGGGCCTATTCGATTCTGACCGGCGTGGCGGCCAACGAGTCGATGGCTGCCGGCCAAGCGGTGCAGATCGCCGATCTGGCAGGCGGCATCGGCAGGCCCGACTACCCGCCCATGCCCGCCGCCGACGAGCCGCTGGCGATGATCCCCAACGTCACGCCTTAAGCGAAAATCGATCGACCCGCCGGGCGCGAGGGCACCCGGCGGGTCGCATCAGATTGTCGTCATTCCACGACGCGGATGAACATGTGATCGACGTAGACCGTATCGCGCGTTGAGTTGCCCGCGGTCTGGTCGGTATCGACGACCCGGATGTAGACCGTGCCGCTCAGACTGCTCGGCAGCGCGAAGGTCTGATACTCATCGTTGTCGGAGGTCTTCGTGACGGTGACCATGTTGTTGAACTCGACGTTGTCGGTCGAGTAGGCAAAGACAAAGTCATCGCCTTCGCTGTTGGGGGTGTGATAGGCCTCGAGATAAAACGTCAGGCTCGACCCGCCGGTCCCGACGTCGATGGTCCACTTGTGCTCCATGTACGTGTAGCGGGACTTTGGTGGGCCGTCGGACTGGTATTCCTGGAGGCCCTCGTATACGTCGTCGCTGGCCTGTGTGTCGACGTAGGTCCCGGTGATGTTGGCGATCACCGGAATGTCGGCGTTGGCGGTGCAGTCGACCGGGCCGCCGCCCTCCGGGTTGACGGTGACGATCAGCATGTCGGTGCGACTGAACTCGCCATCGTCGGCTTCGAGCTGAAGCTCGTAGTTGCCGGCCGCGCTGAACGTGGCGGTGGTGTCCACGGCGTTGGGATCGCCGAAGCTGACCGTGCCGGGCCCGCTCAGCTTGGTCCAGAACGTGGTGAGGGCGCCCGGCGGGTCGGGCAGGCCGTCGTCGCTCACCGTGCCGTCAAGGCTCACCGTGTCTACCGGCAGGGTGATGGCCTGATCGCTTCCGGCGTCGACGCTGGGGGACTGGTTGGCGTTCGGATCGGCCTCGTCCGCGCCCAAATCGTAGCCGCTGCCGAGGGGTCTGGCGTCCTGATCGATGTCGTAAGCCGGTGCGTAGGCGGCGCTGGCCAGGTTGAGTGCAGCCGATCCGCCGCCGATGTGCAGGTCGCCGGCCGCCGCGTTGACCCAGGAAGGATCGCCCGTGAACGTGTTCGTGCCGAACGGCGGGCAATTGTTCCAGAACAAATTGTAGTCGGCCACGAGCGTATTGCCGGACTCGATGTACGGGCCCGTAGCCGTGTCCATGATGCAGTTGTACATGTACGCAGTCGCGCCGGTGTATGTGCCCATGTAGACGGGTCGGCCGCTGGGATCGTTGGAGTAGAGGCTGCTGTTAACGATCTCGACGTCGATCGGGGCGTATTCGGGGGTGAAGCGGATCAACTCGGGGTTCTCGGCGAATCCGCTGATGTTGTAGAGGAAGCAGTTCTTTACGACGTGGCCTGTGCCGGCAAAGAACGTCAGCGGCGCGCCCTTGTTATCGTGAATGATGCACGAGTCGAAGATGTGCCCGCCGGGCTGGGCCCCGTTGACCTGGATGCCGTGCTTGCCGCCGTTGGTGAAGTGGCAGTTTCGAACGACGAAATCCTCCGAATCGCCCACGAGGTACATCACGTGCGAGTACGAGTCGTCGCGGTTGCGGGCGTAGACGTTTTCCATCAGGCAGTCGCCCAACGGAGCGTGCTGGAAGCAGCCTTGGTCGGCGTCGGTGCACGCGACGTTGCGGAAGGTCACGTGATGGCTGAACCGGATGTTGAAGCACCAGACGGTGCTGTTGGGGTGCGGCACGTTGGTGATTTCGAGCAGAAACGAGTGGGGGTCAGTGATGTCCGGGTTACCCGCCCCGTCGACCACGAGGTAGTTGTGGAAGTTGGTGCTGAAGCCCCAGTAACTCTTGCTGACGTTGCGCAGATCGATGATGGCCTTCTCGGTCGCCCCCGGCAGCGTCGTCAGCGTGATGGGGTTTCCCAGCTCGCCGTCGGCCCAGAACAGCAGCCGCTGTTTGTTCTTCGACGTGTAGAACACCGAGGGGATGTGCAACCCGGGCATGACGTATACGATGTCACCGGGGCTGGTGGCGTTGTAGAGCCCCGTCTGCACCTCCTTGAACGGTGTTTGCTCGCTCAGGCCGTCGTTGGTGTCGTCGCCGGTCGGCGAGACGTAGTACGCCGTCGCCAGCGCCGGCGGCGCGATAGAGGCGACCAGCAGGCCCACTACGGCTGCAATCCACAGTTTTGACATGACCAACCTCCCTTCGAAATGTGCGATTGAACACCGTGACCGCCACGCAGCCGCCACGGTCTGACGAACTGCGATCATAAGGTCGTGCAGCCTCGGCGGCGCAGAGACATCGGCGATGCCAACGGTTGGCTTTCGTCCGCCGCTTTGGCACATTTTCGTCTCGACGGTTTTGACGCGGCCAGCGGCCGCGCGACCAGGCCCCTTTTACGACATGCCCCTGTCACAGACAGGCGCGCGTATGGTAGTGGGGTGCGATGGCAGCCGCAAGGCCGCCGGCGAGGGCAAAACGCTCGTTAACTCTTCGGAGCAATAGGCTGGTGGTAAGCGGCTGTCGGCGAGTGCACGTTGCCGCGATGCGGCCGCGTTCAAGAGCCCGGCAGGCCACCCTTTGGTGGACCGCGTTGGCATCGCGGGCGGGCGGACGCTGAGTAGCCATCCAGACGGCGGATACGGCCCACAGTGATCTGAAGGGCTGGTGGCCCGGGTCGTCCCGGCCTGGGGGCATGGTTATTGCCCTTGTCCGTGGGCCGCTGGCGAACGGTCCTCAGCCGTGGTGGGCGAATGGGCTGAGGGTGGTAGCGTGCCAGACAAGCCGATCGGCAGCGTGGGCCTCGGCCTGTCGCGGCGGCGGCCTGTGGCGACGCGGGGCAGTCCTCGCACCTTGAGTATTGCCTGGCTGTGGTGGGCGATTAAGATGGTTTGCGGCGGATCGGCGTGGCGGGTCCGATGGATCGGCCCGAAACGTACGGTCGTCGTGCCACTGTAGCTCAAGCGGAAGAGCAGCGGTTTTGTAAACCGCAGGTTGGGGGTTCGAGTCCCCCCGGTGGCTGTCAGTTCTCCTTGTCTGCACGCTGCCACCAACGAACGCGAGGTGGTGTCGAACGCGTTCGCAAAAGAAAGACTTGGCCTCCGACAGGTCTATTGCACAAGTCGACCTATGACCCAGCTCACGCAGCACAGGAATCGCTGGTACAGCACACCGTATGGGGGTCACGCCGACCTGTATCTCCGCATGGGAACGTGGCAATCGCGTCCCCACAGCCGGTGCACGGCTTGAATGGCGGCGTTCCAGGCGGACGGTGGATGAGTCGAAAAACAGTAACCGGTCCGGTTAGACCGACCACACAGCCGCTGCAACAGCCACCGCAGGCCTACTCCACCCTCTCAACCAGTCCGGCCTCGACGAGCGCGTAGTAGGACAAAGGGTATATCCGAAAATCAGCTCCGATACTGTCTACCTGATGGAAAGAGTCTCTCCTGATCTCTGGCAGACGTCCCGGGAAGCTCAGGAAGGCAGCCACCTGCTTGAGGTGTGTATCGTCTCCGGAGGTAAGGTAGTAGAGAGCGGCTACATCGGCTTGGGGGCCGGCCCATGCCTCCAGATGGTACTTCTTTTCGATGCCGACCTTGAGAATCCTCGAAAAGCTCTTCCTGTTCTTCTCGCTTTGCTCATAGGCGTACCACTCGGCCAGGAGCGGCGGAAAGTATGAGCAGTACATGAAACTTCCATCGCGCTCGGGGGCAATCGCTTGCTCGTTCGCAGGATCGTCGAGCAGATCGAGGGCGTCATCGAGGTACTGTCTGTAGCGCTGGTCCCCGGTAATGGTCCAGGCACAGAACACGGCGTAATAGGCAAGGGTCTTCGACCTGCTGAAACTCCCGGAGAAGAAATCCTTCGCGCCCCCCATGTTCAGGACCGTCTCGGCTGTCATGACGATGCCGTCCCTGGCGCTCCTGTCGCCCGAGAAGAGATAGTGAAGGGTTCTTCCGGAAGAATACGTGTGATCCGGCGCGCTGTAATCGCCGAAGATGTCGGGTGAATGTCTGTGTTGCCATCCCTTGTGATCGCCCGCCCACACCGTAACCACATCCTCGATATTCTTGGCGTAGAGTTCGGCAAAGCGAAAAACCTTGGGATCGCCCGTTCTGGCGAACTGCTGCCACAGCCCCTTTACGACAAAGTGCTCTCCGTTGATCCATCCCCATTTCGTTCGGTAGTTCCACCACTTGTCCGGGTCGGCCTCGCGATCGAACCAGGGGATGACACCGAAGTATCGTTGTGTATTGCCGTGCTCGAGGAACCCATACCAACGAAACCAGTCCGTCCGGTGCCTGTCGAGCCATTCGACTTCGTCGGCCAGGCGGCAGTTGTAATACTCGGGCCTCTTTTCGCTGGAAGCCCTCACGGGCATTTCTTTTGACTCGGGATACATGAAGCCGCCGGCCGCCTCGGTAGCGCACATGTACTCCGGTGACGGCGTGATCATGTAGGGGTCGTTGGCCGCCGCGCTGAACCCGGCTACAAAGGTGGGGTCGGGCTTCTTGGCATAGGGCATGATCCATATGGTGTGAAGCCGGGAGACTCCCAACCCCGAGGAGGTAATCGGTACACCTGCCGGCGCCGCTGGCGGCAAATGTCTCTGGCCTTCGGGCGAGCACAGGTAGTCGTCGAGATCGTCGGGCCTGCGATCGGGTATGCCTCTCAAATCCAGCAGCCTGCCCGAGTGCAGCGGCGGATACAGCCACGTCGTGAACGTGCCGGTGGCCGGCTCGATGGAGAAACCTTTCGGGTACAGCTTGGAGGCGTCACGGACAACGGAAAGCATCCCGCCCTGGGCCGAATCGATCGACGCCCAGTTGCGCTCCCTGGCGGCCTCAACGAAGTTCTTCTCGTCATAGTAGATTCGATAATGGGGATCGTATTGATCGAACATGGGAAAGCGCGGCAGGTCATCGTTGTCCATGACGTGGAACTCAGGCCTCGCGGCCGTGTCCGTGAAGCGCGTATGAAGCACCAGGCCGAGGGACTTCAATTGTGAGAGTTCCGGCGCCAGGTCCCATATCCACCGATAGTCCAGTTTCAGATAGGGCTGTCCGGCGTAGGCGTATATTCTCAGGATGTACGGGTTGGACTGGCTGAAGTACCAGCCCCGGTCTCTTCCCATGAGCTTGCCTTCGACCCGAATGATGGCACATATCGGGCCGTCCTCTTCGACAACCACCTTGTAGCCGGCTCCGCCCCTGAGCGAGGAATGGTTCAAAACGCATTCGTCGCGGGTATAGCGCGACCCGATGACCTGGGCCGTCAATTCGGCGGGCGAGGAGAGAACCGGTTTCCCGTCCAGGCTCAACTCATCGAGAAAGGAGAAGCGGTCTTTCCGCACGGTGAATTCCAGCCGCCCGGTGGACACGACGACGCGATCTTCGGCCTCTTCAACGTGCACCGTTGGTGCGGACGTTCGTGTCTTACCGGTGCCGGTCCGCACCAGTCGGGGCTCGCCGGTTCCGTCAGAGAGAAAACGCGCCGTGACCCACCGTATGGAAGAGTCATCGCCATACCAGCGTGAAGTGACCTCGAATTGGGCGGGAACAACGGCATCGCCTCGCACGATCTGGAGTTCCGAAACACTGAAGGCCACGCCTCGCTTGAGGGGAATGCCTCCCTCGACGGGCCACAGCGGCTTTTTCGGGTCCTGATTCACCGACTGTATGGTGAAAGGGATGTCGATTGGCGGTCTGGTGGCGGTGCAGGCAGGCAACAGAAGGGCCGACTGACACAGTAACAGGACGGGCAGGCACTTGGTCATGGCTTGCTTCTCTATCTTTGATCTACATCTCACACATTCGCACCCGCGACCGCCGCAGGCGTAGCCGGCGATTCTACAGCCGTTTCGGGACCCCTCAAGCCATGGCCGGGCTCCAGGAAGCGCAGATTGGCCCGGCGGGCCGTGATCCTGCCCCAAGCCGCTGTCCATCCCGAATGTTCCATCCTCTTTGCTAGTCCAGTACTTACGCGTCTCGCCGGTGCGAAGGATGTCGTCCCGTCGGGCCTGGAGATCGATCAGGCCCTGATCGCGAAGCGAAAACTCGTCCTGTACGTTGACCTTGGTCAGTTCAGACGAGCTGCTCGGGACGAGGGCCCGCCGAAGTCTTGCGGCCGCCCCTGATGATGGCACTCGATGTTCTCATAAAGCTTTACGTTAAGGTGAGTTAGAGCGCAAAAACAGCGTCGAGCTTGCTGGGGTGTGGGGGTCGGGGGCAGCCCGCGGGGACTCTGCGGGGCCGCGGGCGGCGCTGCGCGGGTCTTGGGAGTGGGGTGCGGCGTGGGCAGGGGTGGACTTCGGGGCGAGAATTCTCTAGTCTGATTCTAACGGAGCTGCGGGGAACGGACTCACCGATGCATCCGGCCGAGAGCCCTCGCGATGCGGCGAAAGGCGACCGGGTACTCACGCAAGTTGATGTAGGCGCAGGGTTTGTGCGGCCGGCGGCAGGGAGCGGAGTGTAGACGTTAGTGGCAGGTGACAGGAGTCTGACCGGTTTGGCGGGGCTGTGCACCGCAGCGGCGCTGGCGGTGCTTGCGGCGGGCTGTGCCGTTCCGCAGGGCGCGGGCAAGGGTACGCTGCTGCGGGTGGCCGAACCGACGACAGGGCGACCCTATTGGTTGTACCTGCCGCAGCAATACCCGGCTGAGACATCGCGCACGGGGACGGGCAGGCGCTGGCCCCTGGTTGTAACGCTGCACGGGATGAAGCCGTTCGACAGCTACCACGGTCAGATTGACGAGTGGCAGCAGCAGGCCGACGCATACGGCTTTGTCGTCTGCTCGCCGAATCTGGACACGTCGCATCTGTTCATGGAGCTGCCGCTGCGGAAGGTGCATTCGTACGTCGAGCGGGACGAACGGGCGATCCTGGCGGTGATGGACCATGTGTTCCGGACCACCGACGCCGACCCGCAACAAGTGCTGATCACGAGCTGGTCGTCGGGGGGGTATCTGGCGCACTATATGCTGAATCACCACCCGCATCGGTTCACGTGTCTGGCGGTTCGGCAGAGCAACTTCTCCGAGACGATTCTGAATCCTCAGTATGCCCATCTGTACGTGGGCACTCCCATTGCGATCTTCTTCGGGCAGAACGACTTTGCCATTTGCCGAGAGGAGTCGACGCGGGCTGTCGAATGGTATCGGGAGCGGGGCTTTTCGGTAACGGCCTACCTCGTGGAGGGGTTGGGGCATGAGCGGACGCCGCAGACGGCGGCCAACTACTTTGCCCGCGTCTGTCAGGTGCAGGTGGAGGACAAGACCATAGCGCAGCGTGCCCTGGCGCGCATCCGTGCCCAGCCGGTCGCCATCGCACAGTAGACGTCCGGGTCTTGGGGGGAAACCATTGGGTAATCACGATTTGCCGTGGCACTTGTTATCATGGCTGCATGGCAAGGAGGAACGCGGCTATGGGCAAGCCATCGGCCGGGCGAGCGTTGCGACGGCTGAGGCCGTTGGATGTAGACGCCGTGACGATCGACGGGGGGTTCTGGGGACTGCGTCAGCAGATCAATCGCCAGGCGACGATTCCGGCCGTCTACCGCCGATGCAAGCAGACCGGCAGAATCGATGCGTTCCGACTGGATTGGCGGCTGGGCCGACGACGACAGCCTCACGTATTCTGGGATTCCGACGTGGCCAAGTGGGTCGAGGCGGCGGCCCTGAGTTTAACTACGCATCCCGACCGACGGCTGGCCAGGCTGGTCGATCGAGTGGTCGATCTGATCGTCTCGGCCCAGCAGCCGGACGGTTATCTCAACACGCACTTCATCGTCGTCGAGCCGGAAAAACGCTGGTGCAACCTGCGCGACCAACATGAGTTGTACTGCGCGGGGCATCTGACGGAGGCGGCGGTGGCTCACTTTCACGCCACTGGCAGCCGCAGGTTTCTCGACGCGATGGCGCGCTACGCTGACTACATCGGCTCGGTGTTCGGGCGGGGTCGGGGCAAGAAACGCGGGTACCCCGGTCACGAGGAGATCGAACTGGCGCTGGTGAAGCTATTCGAGGCCACCGAGGCCAACCGTTTTCTGGGTTTGGCGAAGTACTTCGTCGACGAGCGCGGTCGTCGGCCTCACTACTTCGACACGGAGGCGCGGGCACGGGGTGACGATCCGCACGATTACCGCCTTCGTACGCACGAGGTTTTTCAGGCGCATCGGCCGGTGCGTCAGCAGAGCGAGGTGGTCGGCCACGCGGTCCGTGCGTTCTACCTTTGCTCGGGCATGGCCGACGTGGCGGCCTTGACCGGCGACACCGAACTGCTGGCGGCGTGCCGGCGACTATGGCGCGACGCGACCGAGCGGAAGATGTACATCACCGGTGGGGTGGGTCCGTCGGCCCACAACGAGGGATTCACGCGTCCTTACGACCTGCCGAACGAGACGGCTTACGCGGAGACGTGCGCGGCGATCGCGTTGGTGTTCTTCGCTCACCGGATGCTTCAAATCGAGGCCGACGGTAAGTACGCCGACGTGATGGAGCGAGCTTTGTACGACGGCGTGCCAAGCGGCGTGTCGCTGGACGGTGAGCGATTCTTTTACGTCAATCCCTTGGCTGTGGCTACGGGTGCGGCCGGCGCCGGTGCGCGGCACCATGCGACTTGCCGCCAACCGTGGTTCGGCACGGCGTGCTGCCCGCCGAATATCGCTCGTCTGATCGCGTCTTTGGGGCGATACGTCTACTCCGTGGGCAAAGGCGCCGTTTACGTGCATCTGTATGTGGCCGGCAGCGGGCGGGCCGAGATCGCCGGGCGGAAGGTGATGCTGACGCAGCAGACGGACTATCCCTGGGACGGCTGCGTGCACATCCGCGTCGGTTTGAATGGGCCGGCGACGTTCTCGCTGATGCTGCGGGTTCCAGGCTGGTGCAAAAGCTACACACTTGGCGTCAACGGCAAGCGGGTTGCCGGTCGTCCGGTGAGGGGCTACGTACGAATCCGCCGACGCTGGCAGGACGGCGACCGGGTCGAGCTGTCGCTGGCCATGCCCGTCGAGCGGATGGCGGCGCACCCGGCGGTGGGGGCGGATGCGGGAAGGGTGGCGTTGCAGCGCGGGCCGGTGGTGTACTGCCTGGAGCAGTGTGACCACGCCGTCGATGTGCACAGCATCGCGCTGCCGAAGCAGGCTAAGCTTCACGCTCACTTCGCCAGAAAGCTGCTCGGCGGGACGACGGTCATCGAAGGCCAGGGATCGGCGTGCGCGGCGACCGGCTGGAAGGGGCAACTGTATCGGCCCGTTGGCGAGGGCAGGGCCCGACGCGTGCGGATTAGGGCGGTTCCGTACTGCCTGTGGGGCAATCGGCGCCCCGGGGCGATGGCTGTGTGGCTGCCGCAGGCCTGAAACGCGGGGTCCAGCTGCCAAAGCGTTTCGGTGGGGGCTTGACGGGCGGCCCTTTCATGGTAATATTGCCATAGAACAATGAAGCTTCGGCGGATGACACAATACGAGGCGCGGGCGAGGATCGCCAAGGCGCTGGCTCATCCGAGCCGGCTGTTGATCCTTGACGCCTTGCAGCAAAAGTCCATGTGCGTGTGCGAACTGACCGAGTTGGTGGGGGCCGATCAGTCCACCGTGTCCAAGCACCTGGCGGTGCTGAGGCAGGCAGGTATGGTGGAGGATCACAAACGGGGGGCAATGAGCGTCTATCGGTTGAAGGTGAGTTGCCTGGAAGGTTTTTGGCAGTGTATCGAATCGGTGCTGAAGGAAAACCTCAGGACACAGCGGTCGGCGGTCGGGCGGTAGGCTCGGGCGGTTCTTTTTTTGCCGTGGTTTATGGCTTATTGGCCATAAAGCAATGGAGCGCCCGCGCGAGGAACCTGGCGGTTCTGTTGCTGATGGGGACGGTGTTCCTGCTCGCCTACTTTCTGCCGTTTGAGGCCATGCCGGCCGGCACGAAGGCAACGGGGGCGGCGCGCGAAGCACTATTGATGCTTCAGGACTATGCCCGGCAGCACGTGCTGCTGTGTCTGGTGCCGGCATTGTTCATCGCCGGGGCGGTTTCCTGTTTCGTGTCGCAGGCGGCGGTGATGAAGTACTTCGGCGCCCAGGCGCGAAAAATCGTGGCGTACAGCGTGGCGGCCGTTTCGGGCACGATTCTGGCGGCGTGTTCATGCACGATTCTTCCGCTGTTCGCGGGGATTTACACTCGTGGCGCAGGCATCGGGCCGGCGACGGCGTTTCTGTACTCTGGCCCGGCGATCAACGTTCTGGCGATCATTCTCACCGCACGGGTCCTTGGCTGGCAGCTTGGGGCGGCGCGTGCGGCTGGAGCGATCGTCTTCAGTCTGATCATCGGGCTCTCGATGCACATGATCTACGGCAGGCGGCAAGTCGCTGCGCAAGCGGAAGGCGGGCTTTACGTACCCGTGGACGATCGCAGTCGGCCGCTGTGGCAGAACGCGGCGTATTTTGCTGCGATGATCGGCGTGCTCGTGTTTGCCAACTGGCGGGCGCTGGATTCGACGGGTGTGGGAGCGGCGATCGCATCGGTCAAGTGGGTGATCACGGCAGGGCTGGTAGCGGCTTTGGTGGTGATGCTGGCAGGCTGGTTCCGGCGAGACGAGTTGGGCGAGTGGGTCGGCGCCACGTGGATATTCGCCAGGCAGATTCTACCTCTTTTGTTTGTTGGCGTGGTGGTGGCCGGTGTGCTGCTGGGTCGGCCTGGCCATCCGGCGCTCGTTCCCGAGGCATGGATCGCGCGCAGCGTTGGCGGCAACGGGTTGGGGGCGAATTTGTTTGCCTCGGTGGCGGGGGCGCTGATGTACTTCGCCACGTTGACGGAGGTGCCGATCCTGGAGGGCCTGCTGGGCGCGGGTATGGGCGAGGGCCCGGCGCTGGCGCTTCTGTTGGCCGGTCCGGCGCTGTCGCTGCCGAACATGCTGGTGATTCGCTCGGTGATGGGAACGCAGAAGACGCTTGTGTACGTGGTGCTGGTGGTTGTGCTGTCGACGGCGGCGGGCATGATGTACGGCTCGCTGGTGCAATAAGGCAAGGGAGATCGGGACGTGAAGATTGAAGTGCTTGGCAGCGGATGTGCAAAGTGCAACGCGTTGGAGGCAGCCGCCAGGGCGGCGGCGGACAAGCTCGGGCTCGACTATGAAGTGGTGCACGTCAGGGAGATCGCGAAGTTTGCGTCCTACGGCGTGATGATCACGCCGGCACTGGTCGTCGACGGTGAGGTTAAGGTATCAGGGAAGGTGCCCAGCGAAGCCGAGCTGACGAAGATGCTGACTGCGGCTGCGGACCAAGGCTGAGGCGTCTGTTTGGCTCGACCTGTCCGAACAATGCCGTCTTGTGAACGAGCAGGGGCAAGGTGTGATATGGCGAACGGATGCTGTAGCGACCCAAACGGCGAGACACTGGTGTTTGCATGCGCGGGCGCGTCGCACGCCGGTCAGGTAGCCAATCGTGCGGGGATCAGCCTGACGCAGGAGGGTGCAGGTAGCCTCTTCTGCATTGCGGCGATTGGCGCGGGTGTCGCCGACAAGATGGAAAGGGCGCGCGCCGCCGGCACGCGTGTCGTCATTGACGGATGTGACGATCACTGTGCGCGAAAGATTATGGACAAAGCCGGTCTGTGCGTGGATCTGCACGTGGAATTGATGCAGCTCGGTGTAGACAAGAAGCCCGAAAGGCCGCAGTTGCTCAATGATGCGAAGCGCGTGGTTGCGCATGTGAAAGAAAGGTTGGCAGGCCGTTGAAACGGGCGTGTCAGGGGTGTGGTGCGGCGGTGCGATTCGAGAGCGATCGTAAAGGGATGCTGGTCGTATCCGTGATTCTGGCGGCGGGGCTGGTCGGCTGCCAGCGACCGTCGCAGCCGGCGCGGGTTGGCAGTGAGGCGCCGCTGACGAGACGGTCCACATCCGTCGTTCACACGGGCAGCGCGGCGGCGGGTCGCAAGACGACTGAGCAAGAGGCCAATGTGAGCGTATCGGCGGGCAAGCCCTTGGCCGGCGATAGGTCCTTGCTCGTCGAGAATAGAATTATCGCCTACTACTTTCACCGTACGATCCGCTGTCGGGGCTGTCTGGCGATTGAGCAGCAAGCCAGGGAGGCGATTGAACTGGCTTATAGCGATCAGTTGAAGTCTGGTCGGATGGCGTGGCGCGCCGTCAATATCGAACAAGCGGGTAACGAACACTTCGAGAAGGACTTCGCTCTGACCACGTCGTCGCTCGTCATCGTCGAGCAAAACGGTGACAGCGTCGTGCGATGGCAAAACCTGACCCGGGTCTGGGAGTTGCTTCACGATGAGGGCGGCTTCCAACAGTACGTCTGGGTCCAGATCGGTGCCTTTCTGGAATCGTGAGTTGCACCCCGTAGCAGGAGCGACATGGTGAAGACAAATGCCAAGAACGTTTTGATCATCGTAGCGGTCATCGCCTTCGTGGCTGGTGCCGCATGGTTCAGGTCGTCGCACCGTGGCGAGTCTGCGGTCGATGCAGCCACGCCGGCCGATCCACGACCTGCGGCGGCGCCGGCCGACCCGTCGCCTCCGGCCACGCAGCCGGAGCACCCGAGTTCCATGCGGTCGGTTACTGTCGAACCCACGAGTAAGGCCGTGGCGGCGAACGACGCAGATTCCGCCGAGTCGACCAAGGCAGAGCAGCAACAGGAGCCGGCGGTGGAGCCACAGCGGCCGCGGCTGGTCGACCTTGGCGCGGACAAGTGTATTCCATGCAAGAAGATGGCGCCCATCCTCGAGCAACTCCGCGAGGAATACAAAGGCCGGCTCGACGTCGAATTCATCGACGTGTGGAAGAATCCCGGCGCGGGCAGGCAATATGGCATCCGCGTGATCCCCACGCAGATCCTGTATGACCGCGAGGGGAACGAAGTGTGGCGACATCGAGGTTTCATTTCGAAGGAAAACCTCAAGACCGTATTCGCCCAAAAGGCGGGTGTTCGGTAGGCGGCACGGGAGCGAACGAAATGTTCGACATGCTGAGCGAGCGCCTGGCCGAGACCATGCAAAGCAATCCCTGGATGGCGCCACTCGCTGCCTTCGGCGGCGGGTTGCTCACCGCAGCCAACCCCTGCGTGATTGCGATGGTGCCGCTGATGATCGGCTATGTGGCGGGGCACGGGACGGATGCCAAGCGCCGCGTGCTGCACTCGTTTTTCCTCTCGGTAACGTTCGCCATCGGCTTGACGATCATGTTCGGAATCCTGTTCCTGGGGACATGGGCCGCCAGCTCGGTCCTGCGGGCAGGCTGGTGGAATTACGTGGCTGGGTGTGTGTGTCTTGTGATGGGGTTACACCTGCTGGGGGTGTTGCACGTTCGCATCCCTGCGCCGTCGGGCGTTCAGCCGAAGCAGAAGGGGTTCCTTGGCGCGCTGCTGCTGGGTTTGCTGTTCGGGCTGGTTTCGCTGCCGTGCGCGGGGCCGGTGTTGCTGGCGCTGCTGGCGGTGGTACCCCTGAAGGGACCTGCCTTCGGTGTGACACTGCTCGTGCCCTACAGTCTGGGACACTGCGGACTGGTGTTGATTGGCGGCACGTCGATGGGCCTCGTGCAGCGCATGGCCGACTCGAAGGGCTGGAACCGGGGCATGGACATCCTGCGTGGCCTGGCCGGAGTGTTGATTGTGGGTGTGGGGCTTTGGGTGTTGTTCGTGCTGTGATGCTTGGCTGGGTGGAAGGGCGCTGGAGAATCACGTGACAGAACATGTCGTCACCCCTGACGGAGGCGGCCTGGCGGGCAAGACCGAATGCCCGCGTCGGCTGTCGCTGCTCGACCGATTCCTTACGCTGTGGATCTTTCTGGCCATGGCGGCTGGCGTGTTAGGCGGATACCTTTCTCCCGGGATCGAAGGGTTCATAGACCGCTTTCAGGTCGGTACGACCAATATCCCCATCGCCATTGGGCTGATCCTGATGATGTATCCGCCGCTGGCGAAGGTGAAGTATGAGGAGCTTGGGGACGTCTTCCGCAACTTCAGAGTGTTGGGTCTGTCGCTCGTGCAGAACTGGATCATCGGCCCGATCCTGATGTTCGCTCTGGCCATTCTGTTTCTGCGAGGCTATCCGGAGTACATGGTTGGGGCGATCATGATCGGGCTGGCCCGCTGCATCGCGATGGTGATCGTGTGGAACGATCTGGCCGAAGGGGATACCGAGTACGCAGCGGGGTTGGTCGCGTTTAACTCGATCTTCCAGGTTCTGTTCTACTCCGTGTATGCCTGGTTTTTCATTACGATACTTCCGCCGCTGTTCGGCCTTCAGGGCGCGGTCGTCGACGTGACGATCGGCCAGATTGCCAAGAGCGTATTCATCTATCTCGGCATTCCCTTCCTCGCGGGCATGATCACGCGATTTGTACTGCTCAAAGTAAAGAACCGGCAGTGGTACGAGCAGAAGTTCATCCCGAAGATTTCGCCCATCACGCTGGTGGCCCTGCTGTTCACCATCGTGGTCATGTTCTCCCTCAAGGGTGAGTTTATCGTGCAGTTGCCGCTGGATGTGGTTCGTATCGCGATCCCCCTGTGTGTCTACTTCGTGGTCATGTTCCTGGTGTCTTTCTGGATGGGCAGAAAACTCGGCGCCGACTACGCAAAGACGACCACGATCGCGTTCACGGCCGCCAGTAACAACTTCGAGTTGGCCATCGCCGTTGCTGTGTCGGTATTCGGAATCGCTTCCGGTGTGGCATTCGCGGCAGTGATCGGACCGCTTGTCGAGGTGCCGGTACTGATCGGCCTGGTGAACATAGCCCTGTGGTTCCGTCGACGGTACTTCGCCGAAGTCAGCAACGCGGGCGCCACGTCTGCACAAGCCGCGGCGGCTAAATAGTCCGTAGTGCTGCTGACGGAAACACGGCGATCGGCCAAAAGAGCATAGCCAGCATGCCGACGCTACCTTCGCGAGCATCCCTCGTGGGGACAGACCTGTATCGACGGTTTGCGATGTGCTAGACTCCGTCACGTCGAGCCCTTGTGTTATCGAGGCAAGGGCATAAACGTCCAAGGAGCGTTGAGATGAAGAAGATTCGGGTCGCCGCCGTTCAGATGGAGCATGCGGCAGGGGACAAGCAGGCCAATCTGGCCAAGGTCCGCGCCTTCGTCGAAAAAGCCGCGAAGCAGAACGTCGAACTGATCATCTTTGCTGAATGCTGCCTGACCGGGTATTGGTTCCTGCGGCATCTCTCGCGCGACCAACTGGTCAAGCTCGCTGAGCCGGTTTTCGACGGTCCGTCCAGCCAGGCGTTGCTGGATCTGGCCAAGGGACACAACATGACCGTCGGTGCGGGTCTAGTGGAGTTGACCGACGAGGGCAAGCTGTTCAACACCTATGTGGTGGCCATGCCGAACGGCCAGTGCCGGCGGCATCGCAAGCTGCACACGTTCGTCAGTGGGCATATGGACTCCGGGTCGGAGTACACCGTTTTCGACACGCCGCACGACTGCCGCGTGGGCGTGCTGACCTGCTACGACAACAACATCGTGGAGAACGTGCGGATCACGGCGCTGAAGGGCGCCGACGTCGTGCTCGCGCCGCACCAGACGGGCGGCTGTGACTTAAAAAACCCGCACGCCATGGGCCTGGTCGACAAGGCGCTGTGGGACAATCGCCGGAAAGACCCTCAGGCAATCGAGGCGGAGCTACGAAGCGATAAGGGGCGCGGCTGGCTGCTTCGCTGGCTGCCGTCGCGGGCACACGATAACGGGGTGTTTTACGTCTTCAGCAACGGGGTGGGCGTGGACGACGACGAAATACGGACCGGCAACGCGATGATTCTCGATCCCTATGGCCGCATCCTGGCCGAGACGTGGAAGGCGGACGACGACATGGTCGTGGCCGATCTGGACCCAGCCCTGTTCGAGAAGAACACGGGCCGGCGGTGGATCAAGACGCGGCGGCCGGAACTGTACGACCCCCTGTTAGAGACCACGGGGCGGGAGCAGGACACGCGCAAGGTCCGTTTTGACCTCGGTTAGCCCACCCGACGTGACGGGTGGGCTCTTACGGCTTTAGGACGACTGGCTGGCCGGTCTGGATCGACTCGTACCCGGCGAGGATAGCCGCCAGTGACTCCCGCTCGCTCGCCCCGCTGGTGAATGGCTCGCGAGCTTGCGCGACGGCGTCGAGGAACTCTTGCATCTGGCGCACGAAGTGGGGCTCGGCGTTGTCGGTCGGCGGCTCGTCGCAGGGGACGATCTTGGGCTCGCGGTCGGTGTAGATTCTCAGTTCGCTGCCGGCGTGGCAGCACAGTTCGAGCGTACCCTCGCTTCCGAAAAGAACCAGATCGCCGAATCGACCGTAGCCGTGCAGCTCGGCGCTAACGGTCATGGTCAGTTCCGCGCCGGAGTCGAAACTGATCAGCGCCACGACAGTCGCTTCCGGCTCACTCTGGAACGCATCCGACTTGACCTGTCGTGCGTAGATGCGGGTAACTTCGCCCAGGAACAGTCGTACAGCCGACATTCCGTGGATGCCGTTGAGCATCCAGATTCCGCTGCCGCCTCCGGTCGGATCGGCCAGCCACGCCCGCCGGCCCGGGTAGGCGTAGGTGTGGCGCCCGCGGAAGATCATGTTCATGCGTCCGCTGAGCAGTTGCCCGATCTTTCCTGCCTGGATCGCGTCGCGCACGGCGATGGTGCTCTTCTGATAGCGCGTCGATTCGGCGACCATCAGCGTCGTGCCCGCCCGTCGACAGGCATCGATCATGGCATCGGCGTCTTCGAGCGTCAGGGCCATGGGCTTTTCGACCAGCACATGCCGCCCCGCGTCGGCGGCCTGTTCGGTGCCCTGGCGGTGCAGGTGGTGCGGCGTGGCCAGCACAATTCCCATCGCGTCCGGGTGAGCACTCAGTGCAGTCGGCAGGTCGGGATACGTTGCGCTGATTCCCCACTCAGCCGCCTTTTGCGCCAGGTGCTCCCGATCCACGTCCACCAGTGCCGCGACTTGCGTGTCGACCCCGGTTCGCTGCAACGCCTGCGCGGCCAGTACGTGATGCTCACCCGCCCAGCCTGCGCCCACGACGATCAAGTCCATCACGCACGTCCTTCCACGCAGATCGTCTGGCCTTGTCGTGACGACCACATCGCCGCCACGTACCCAGCCTTGACAGGTGTTACCACAGGATCGCCATCGGTTTCAAGCCACCGGGCTTGACAGTAGCACTGGGCTCTGGCAGAGCTTATGCCCGACGAGGAGGTCCATGTCATGCAATCCGGCCTTATGGTGACTGTAGCGTTCTGGGTGGTGGTTATGCTGTTGGCCTGGCCTCGCGTTCTGTGGGCGACGGACGCGGGCCAGATCGTGTTTTCGTGGGTACCCGGCGAGTCGGAGGCCCGTGTTGGTAAGGCGCCCGTTGCGATGGAGATGGGTCCGCAGATTGCCGAGATCGATTGCCCCGCCGGCCGCGCCTTGCGCTGCGGGCCGGATGGTCTGATCGGCCGCGGCCAGACTCGCCTGGGCGCGATCCCTGAGCGAGGAACGATCGATTTCTGGGTCCGATTGGACCGGCCGATACAAGTCTGCCCCCAGGGCGACCGGGTTTCCGCAAAGCTGGTGCACTGTGAGGACCTGACGATTTACCTTCGCGAAAACGACAATGGCGTTTTGGTGGATGTGGAGGGCGGCCACGAGATACGCCGGCCGAACGTGCGGGGCTTGGCCAGCTTCGATCTGACGCACCTGCGCGCCGACCAGTGGTATCACATGGCCATCCGGTACGACGCTCCCGAGGGCAATTGGCGACTGATCCTCAACGGCGTCCTACAACCCGAACCATGGTTCTTCGGCCCGTTCAAGTTCCGCGACCTTGCCCAGACGATCGAATTCCACGGATTGATGACCTCGCAGAAGGGCAAGGGCGAGCCGGCTCGCGTGGCGCTCGGACCGATCACCTGGCGGGCCGGCGCCGCCGAGGCCCAAGACGTGTTGGCAAAGCTGAAGGCTATCAACGGCTGGCCAATCCCACCCAACCATGGCGAGGGCGTGCTCGAAGAGCCCAAGGATTTCGACGGTGAAGCCCTTGGTGGCGAGGTGATCTACGAGAACGTTTTTGATTCCCCGTTGCCGGACGGCCAGTGGGTGCTGGAGGGACCGGCGCGCCTTGAGGTAGCCGACGGGCGGCTATTGATTCACAACCGAGAGGGCAAGCACTGCGTGTTGTGGCTGAAGAAGCGGCTGCCGCGCGACTTCGTCGCCGCCTGGGACATCCAACCCAGCCAGGTGGACGGGCTGGCCATCGTTTTCCTGTCGGCCATGGGGGCTGACGGTCGCGATTTGTTCGACCCGACGCTAGCGCGGCGCGACAGCGGTGAGTTCCCCTTGTACACCCGCGGCGACATTCGGTGCTATCATTTCTCTTACTACGCGGGTCGGCGCGGCTCGGCCAACATGCGGAAGAATCCGGGTTTCTACATGATCGGCATGGGTCCTGAGTTGATCGGCTCGAAGATGATGACCGGGGCGACCGGGCCTTTCCGCGTGGTGGTTGTACGGCGAGGAGAGCGCATCGAGTGCGCCGTGAACGGCCAGCGCTTCCTGTTCTTCGAGGACGATGGCGAGACGTACGGCCCCGCCCACGGGGCCGGATACTTCGGCCTACGGCAGATGGGTCACAGTCGAGCGATCGCCTACGATAACCTGGTTATCCGAAAGCTTAAGGAGTGAGGCCGGTATGCCCGAGTTTGCACTTGTGTCAGGCGGCGGCTGCTCGCACGTGTTGGCGGTGATAGGCACGTGTGCGGCCCTGTTGCTGATGGGCTCTTCGTCTCTGGGTGTGGTCCACGCGCCCAAGATCGTCAGCGAACACACGCCCGATCTTCATAGCCTGTCCGACTATGTCGCCAGCGTCATCCAACCCGACATGACGCAGAAGCAAAAGGCCCATGCCTTGTGGGAGGCGACCGGTGATTTGCTTTATCACTGGTGCAATCCGGTCGAGGTGCCGTGCCGGCTTTCCGGCGAGTGCGACGACGTGACGGATCCGATCAGACTGATGAACGTGTATGGGTATACGTTGTGCTTCTGTAGCGCCGGACCGATGGAAGCTATATGGCGCGCAGGCGGCCTGGAGGCACGCGAGTTCGGGTTACCCGGCCACGTCGCACCGGAGGTGTGGTATGAGGGGCAGTATCATTACCTCGATGTGGAGATGAAGGGTTATTTCCGCCGGTCGGACGGACAAATCGCCAGCATACGGGAGTGTGGCCTTCGGCCGGCCGAGCTGATGGTCAAGCCGCAGTTTCCCGAACACTTCTTTCCGCTCTCGAAGAAGCCCTTCCGCACGTACCTGTCGCGAGTTGTCTATGCCGGCATTGCCGACGAGGGTCCGGCCTGGTACGGCAGCTATCGTGCACAGTCTGGTCACGTGATGAACATCTCGCTCCGCAAAGGCGAGACCTATTATCGCGCATGGGACAACGTGGGGCGCTTTATCTGTGATTATCCGCGATGGATCGCGCCGGGCGAGTTCGGCACATTTGACGTGCGATACGGGCCGAAGGATATAGTCAGCAGTCGCAGCTTCGGCAACGGCATCCTGGTTTATCAGCCCGATGTGACGCGCCAGACCGACGAGTACGAGGACGGCGTATTTGCCTGCGGGAACATCGTCACAACGGATGATGGCCTTGCCTGCAAGGAAGGTGCGCCCGAGGCGTGGGCCATCTTTCGTTTCGAGCTGCCCTATGTGATCGCCGGCGACCCGCACAAGATCGAGGAGCCCAACACCACCACCGATGCCGCCACGCTGGCGATCGAGGGGACCGGACAGGTCGACGTATTGATCTCCACCGACAACGGCTGTACGTGGCAACCGACAGGGATCAAGGGCTTCGGTCGGTCCGACCTGAGCGGCTTCGTGGAGCGCCGCTACAGCTACCAACTGAAGTTTGCTTTGCACCCCGGCGCGGTATTGCGCCGATTCCGTGCGGAAACCTCGTTTCAGTTGGCGACAACGTCGCTGCCGGCCCTGAAGAAAGGCGTCAATCGCATGACCTTCGGTCTCGGCGATGCTCCCTACGAGGTGATGACCTACGACCTGCCGACGTGGTCGACGCGCGAGCAGTTCGAGGCGGCCGTCTATCGCAGCGAGAACATCCGGTGGAGCAGCGAGTGGCCCATCGCCGTTTCGACCGAGAACACGCAAAAGCCCGGTTACGTGATCTGTCGCTTGGATGCTCCGCCGGGCAAGCGCTTGCGCAGGGTTACCATCGATTTGGGCGGGTCGCTTCGATGGCAGCAGTGGCCCGAGGATCATCTGCACCTTTCGGTGGCCGAGTCGAAGCCGACGAACTTCCGCCGGATCGGGTCGGTGCAAGGCGGGCCGTACTCCAGCCATTGGAACCGTCATCTCTACCGTGAAGTGGACCTGCCGCGATCGCAGGATGTGCGCACCCTTTACGTTCGTTTCGACATCTTCCGCAAGTTCCGCGCCGCCGTCAGTGCGTGCCGCTTCCGTCTCTTCTTCGAGGATCAACAGCCGCCAACGCCCAACGTGGGCGAGTTGGTGGTAACCCACGGCTGGCTCGAGGACGACCGGGTCAAAACATACCGCAAGACCGATCTGAAGCCGCCAGACACCTACGTCGTCCGGACGGGCGAGGGATTCCAGAGGCCGTTGTTTGTTTGCATGGAGGTGCCCGGCAGGTGCGGCAGCCTTGCGACGGACGACCCGCTTGGTCTGTCGGGCTACAAGCAACGGCCGCCGTCGTTCTATCCCCAAGGGGCCGCCGGTCACAGTAATGCCGAGGTTTTGCTCAAGCTGGATCGCGAGGGGCTGGCCGCCAGCGACACCATGGTCGACATACTGCTTCGCGGCGGGAACCGCAAAGTGGCCGACGAGGTGGCCAAGGTGCTGGGCTATCGTCCGGCCGAGAAGCTCCGCCCGCTGCTGGAGAGCCTGCGAAAGGAGCATCCCGACGATCCTCGCTGGCGTCGCGGGCTGGCTTTGCTGGACGAGCAAAAGGCGTTGTCGCGGTCGGCGTTCCTGAGCGAATACCTGCCGAGTTTGGCGCCCGACGAATACGGGTTCCGCTACATCCGCAAGATCGGTGAGGTGGGCACCGAGCAGGACATCGCACCTCTGGTGGCAGCCATCGAGAAGGTCGACGACCTTCGACTGAAGCTGGCGCTGGCCGGGGCGGCCATGACGCTGGGCGACGACGGGGCGGTAACCGCGGCGAGTCTCGTTAAGCGCACGCGGAGCGCGGAGCACCAGATCCCAGTCGACGTCGAGTTGATCAATCGTCCCGCCTTCAGTGAGGCGGCGAGAGACCGCTTGTTGGCTGGCTTGGACAACTCGCGTGTTTATGTGCGATGGCAGTTGTTAACCGAGCTGGCCCGTCATGCCGGCCCGGACAGTCCGCCGGCTGTGGACCAAGTCGCCGCCAAGGGATTGAAGGATGAGAGTCCGTGGCTGCGGCTGGCCGCTCTGGAGGTCTTGTGGAAGTGCGGCCGTGGAGATTTCCTCGTGCTAGAGGCGCTGAAGGACGAAAAAACCCGTTACCTGGCTGACGCCTACAGAGAATTTCTGAAACATTCGAAATAACGCGAGCCTATGGAGGGCCGGAGAAATTGCCGGCGAGGATGCTCGGGTCGTGCGCGTCCACATCGGCGCTTGGCATAGAATGTTACGGAGTTTCCGACCGCTCGACGGTACGGAATCCCTGCGAGGGCACGGCGATCGTGGGTTGGTCGCTGCCACATTGTCGCAACCGAGGTCGGTGTGCTTGGGGGTACCCGAGCCGGCCAACTCGTCGGCATAGTGCTGCCGTGTCGGCTACGGGGCCCGAGACAAGGAGAAACTCATGCCCACACCGGTCGATTCACCCGCTGGCAGTACGGACACAGTGGACAAAAGGTCCGACCGCCTGAGTTGGCCGCGGGCGGTGGTCGCGACCGACAGCAGTGCCGCGGGGTTGGTGCTGCGAGTCATGCTGGGGGTCGTAATGTTCCCTCACGGCGCGCAGAAGCTCCTGGGATGGTTCGGCGGCTATGGGTTCTCCGCTACGATGAATCACTTCACCGAGAACATGGGCATTCCCTGGGTCTTGGCCCTGTTGGCTGTCCTGGCCGAGTCGGTGGGGGCTGTCGCGCTGATTGTGGGGTTGCTGACACGGATCGCTGCGTTGGGCATCGGGGTCGTGATGACCGTGGCGATCGTGATGGTGCACTGGCAGAACGGCTTCTTCATGAACTGGCTCGGCAACAAGCAAGGCGAGGGATTTGAATACCACCTGCTGGCGCTGGCCATGGCAGCCGCACTGATCATTCGTGGCGGCGGACTGTGGTCGGTCGATCGGGCACTTGCAGGCAAGCCTACGTAGCCGAGCGCCGAGGCGGCTGGCGCGCTAGTCGAGCAGCCCGAGGGGGTCGAGCGGGTTGGTCATGGGCAGATCCAACAGGTCGAAGTCGATGAAGGATGCAGGCAGGTCGCCACTCGTGCGAAGGACCTCGCCCAGCAGGACGAACGGCAAAAAGACCGAGGCGATCACCGCAGCCGCCACCACCGACACCGAAAGCATCACGGCTTCCATCACCTGAGTCATGACCGCAAGCACGGCATAGCCCACGAACGCGAACGTGGCCCCGAGCAGCAACGCCTGCAAGACGCCCCCCAGGGCCCGCCGCGCCTCGCTCGCTGGAAGTGTAGAACTTGTGGTGCGGGCGCTGGCGTCGGTCCACCATTTGGTCAGATCCACGCCGGTCAGCTCGCTCACCGTTTGGACAAGCTGTTCGGCCGTCGCATTCAGGTCGACGTCAAACAGGATCGTCTCGTGCGAGCCGTCCTGGGCAAAGAACAAATCAACGTGGCCGGTGAGTCGTTCGCTGCTTACCTGGTCATACGTGAACTCGATCGTCGAGCCGTCGAACCCGCGGGCCAGCGTCGGCCGTCCCTGGTCCAGCACGATGACCGCCTCCTGGCCTTGTGCGTTGCGGAAGACCGCGCCGGCAATCTCCTCGATGCTTCCGTCGTCGCCGAATTGGCCGTACACGAAGACCGATTCACCGCTTGCCAGCTTCACGCCCCCGAGGACGTTGCTGTCGGTGTTGGTGTTGACCAGAAGTCCGAAGAGGCTATTGCCGTCGGCCGCGTCGCCGCCGACAAGCTGGACGGTCTGGCAGCCGAACGGGGCGATGATCAGGCTGACGCTCGCCAGCGCCACCATCCACTGGCGCCAGAGTGCTGTTGGTCTGTGAGCATACACCATGGTCGCAACCCTCCATGCGGGCAGTCCAGGCAGGTCTGACGCGGATGCTTCGCCGCTGCTGCACCGGACCCCAATCCCACCGGGCAGGCGACAGTATAGCCCGCTTGGGTGCTTTGGCTAAGCGCCGTCCTCCACTGCCTCGCCGATGGTACGTGCGTCTGCCGTAAGCCTTTTGCTTACAGCTTGTTACGGCGCCACGATCGCCGAGGCGGCCCGTAGCGGTCCGCTTTCTTGGGTAGAGGGATTTGACAGGGCGGAAACCTGTGGTATATTCTAATTCGATAGAATAAATTGGTCGTACATCTCACAAGGGAGCAAAACAGTGGCCAGGCCAGCCAGCGATCAGCCCACCGATGGCGAACTGGAGATCCTCAAAATCCTCTGGGAAACCGGACCCGCCGAGCTGCGTCAGGTTTGCAGCGAGCTTCGCAAGCAGCGCCCCGTGGCGACCACTACGGCAGCGACCATGCTGCAGGTCATGCTCGGCAAGGGCCTGGTCAAGCGCAGCCGGGGCGAGCGTCAGTATGTCTGGTCGGCTGCGCGGGGCGAGAAGGTTACAACCAGGCGGATGCTCCGCAGTTTTGTCGACCGCGTGTTCGACGGATCGGCCGAGCTGCTGATGGTTCACCTGCTTGAGGACGGCCAGTTGAGCGAGCGGGATCGCGAAGAGATTCGACGTATGCTCGAATCGCGGCAGAAACGCGACAAACGCTGAATGGGGAGCACAACAATGGGTGCGGGATTGATGGAGTCGCCGTACTGGATCGCCGCCGGCTGGACGATGTTGCACTTTCTGTGGGTCGGGTGCGTCATCGGTCTGCTGGCGGCGATCTTGCGACGGCTGGTAAGGTCGGCATCGCCAAACGTGCGCTACTTCACCGCGCTGATTTGTCTGGCGGTGCTGGCGGCGTCACCGGCAGTGATCGCCGCGTGGGTCTTCGAATCACCTCAGCATGTTGTTGCGGGAAGCGATGCGGTCGCGCTCGACTTGCCGCCGCAACCTGTGCCGATGCCTACCACTCCGCTTGAGATAGACCAGTTGGCGTTCGTCGCGCCGCTGCAAGTAGCGGTGAGTCGCGCCGATACGGAAGACGACCTCGGCAGCTACGGGGCGTCCTTTGCGGTGGCTGCAACCTATCTGCCCTGGTTCTGGCTGACCGGCTCGGCCGTTACGTTTGGCTTGCTGCTGCTGGGTCTGGCGGGGGCCGATCGCATGCGGCGAGTGAGCCAGCCCATCGACGGCGGCGACGTGGCGGCCGCGTGTCGGCGGCTCCAAGCGGTGCTGCGCATCGGGCGAAGTGTGGCCCTTAAGGCGTGCGACCGCATCGTCGCACCGGTGGTGGTCGGGGTGATCCGCCCGGCGATCCTCCTGCCGGCGGCGGCGCTGGCTCACCTGACGAGCGAGCAACTCGAGATGATCCTGTTGCACGAGCTGGCCCACATCCGCCGGTGGGACAACCTGGTAAATCTGCTTCAGCGTGTCATCGAGTCGGTGCTGTTCTTTCACCCAGTGGTGTGGCTGGTATCGCGCCGGGTGCGTCTGGAGCGCGAGCACTGCTGCGACGAACTGGTGGTCCGCCATGCGGGCGGGCGGCAGGCTTACGCCGAGTTGCTGGCAAACGTCGCGGCACCAGGATGGATTACCGCCCGCGCCGCCGTCGCCATGGGCGAAAGCAGGCTTGTTGCCCGGATTCGCAACATCTTGCAGTTGGCCGACCATTCGGCGCGTCTTTCGCGCAAGGGGGCGGGGGTCCTCGTAGTTGCGGCTCTTGCGATCTCCCTTGGGCTGCTGCTGAACGTCCAGGCGGGCCCGGAAACCAGTGTCGATAACGTGAATCTGGTTTTTGAGAAGCTCCCGGCGGAGCAGGCGGACTTCCACTGCATGCAGGGCATGGGCCTGCCGCAGCAGGAGGTCGAGAAGCCCGAGTTCTGTCGGTCGGAGCGTCCGCTGCTTTGGCACCGGCCGACGGGCGGGATAGTCGCGGCGATGCTGTTCGACGAATCGGCCGGGACGGGCACCGGCTACGACACACTGTACGTGGACTTCGACGGTGACGGCGAGTATCTCGACGATGCGGTGTACAAGTCGACGCCGTGCGATGGGCGCGCTCTGGACGGGGGGGCCGTGGGCGCATACTTCGAGAATGTCCACGTCGTCCGCAACCGCGAACGCAATCGCTTTGTCCACGTCCAGGCATTCCTCGAAGCGTTTGGTCCGATTGGTGACCCTTCGGCGCGTTACAACTTGGTGATGATCCCTCAGCGGTGGGCCGTGGGCCGGGTGACCGTCGCCGGGCGGTCGCTGCCGGCGGCCTTGATCGACCGGAACTGGAACGACCAGGTGGTCGACATGGCCGGACTGAACTTGAAGGAGCACCCCGACCGCTTTCCGCGTGGCGACTATCTGGTGCTGGCGATCGAGGGCGAGCAACGATTGATACCTGGTCGCAACAGTCTGGGCGGCGGCGGGTCGGCCCGGGGGATTCTGACTCGGCATCTGGTGCTCAACTCAGGGGTTTATGAGGTCAAGGCAGAGCAGACAGCCGGGGGGGTAAAGATGGAATTCGTACCGTTACAGGTGCCGACCGGCACGCTGGATTTGCCCTCGTTTCCCGCTGATGACCGACTGCTGCTAATCGGAACTCATACGTGCGTGATGCTCAGCGCTCCCGGCAGTGAGGTTGTGGTACCGGCCGATACCTACCGTCCCGGCGTTGGCAAGGAGATCGTTACGGTCGAAGCGGGCAAGCGGGCAACGCTTCAGTTCGACGCCGTCCCCATGGCCTTGGAGGCGGCACAGGCGAGTGGGCCGCCAGCGGCTGCGCTCACCGGCCGCGTGCTGGATCAGCAGGGCCGTCCGATCGCTGGCGCGTCGGTTACCGTCGGGGTGGACCCGTTTCACCCGGAGTACGGCATCTCGCTGACCGATTCACAAGGACGCTTTCAACTGGCGAACGTCAAGCCGGGCACGGTGGTGCTGACTGCCCAAGCCAGCGGCCACGGGCCGGACCTGAGGCGGGTAGAGGCCGCCGAGGGTATGCAGCCGGTGGAGTTCCGGCTGGGGCCGAGTTTCACGACTCGCGGCCGGGTGGTCGACCGCAGAGGTGAACCGGTAGCCGGGGCCACTGTCAGCGCGGACACGTGGCGGGGCTACCGTTCGCTGTCGGTGCGGATGACGACGGATGCCGGCGGGCGCTTCGAGTGGACCAGCGCGCCAGCGGATGAGGTGGCGTTCAGTATCTCGAAGAAGGACTACATCTACGTGTTCAATTGGCCGCTGTCACCGTCGGACGAGGAACACGTGATCGTGTTGAGCCCGCCGCTGCGCGTCCGTGGAAAGGTCCGGGACGGGCAGACCGGCGAGCTAGTCGATGAGTTCACGGCCATCCCCGGTATTCGGTTTGAACATGGGAATCGATCGCACTGGGAGCGTCGCGATGCAGTGGAGTGCACCGGCGGTGAGTACGCGTTGGAGTTCCAAAGCTCGTACCCGGGCCACGTGATACGCATTGAGGCGAGGGGCTACAGGCCCGGCGAGTCCCGGGAGTTCACGGACGACGAGGGCCAGCAGGTGTACGACTTCGAGCTCGAGAGAGGAACCGGGCCGAGCGCTACAGTTCATCTGCCCGACGGCACGCCGGCTGCCGGGGCGGAGGTCGCGCTGGTGATCCCGCCGACAATGTTGTTCGTCACCAATGGCGCCGTCTCACAAGGCGCGCAGGTGACCGTGGCGACGGACGCCGAAGGCCGGTTCTCGTTCCTGCCGCAGACGGGCCCTTACGCGGTGGTGGTAGTACATGAGGGCGGCGTCGCGCAGTTGTCGGGCGAGCAATTGGCCGAGTCGCCGGAGATAACGTTGGAGCCGTGGGGCCGCGTCGAGGGAACCCTGCGCATTGGCGGCAGGGCCGGAGCCGACGAGAAAATCGTCCTTTACCTCAGGAGGATGGGCCCGATCGATTCCGGAGAACCGAGGATCGAATTCCACAACAGGACGACAGCCGACGCGGAAGGGCGTTTCGTGATGGAGCGGGTCAAGCCGGGCGAGGCGCGGGTGGCCCGCTCGATCACGGTGCTTGACGACGGACAGTCGGTGCGGTCGACGTATGCGCACCAAGTCGGGGTCGATGTGGTGCCAGGCCAGACCGCGACGGTTGCGCTGGGCGGGACCGGAAGACCAGTGATCGGCCGGGGCGTCGCACCGCAGGGCTACAACGGGGCTGTCGAATGGGCGTACAGCAGGGGCGACATCACTAGCAAGATGCAAATGCCGAGCGATGTGCCGGGTCCAAAGACGCCCGATGACTGGGACCAGATGGACCCGCAGCAGCAGCGCCAGTGGTATCAGAAGTGGCAGCAGTCGCCAGAGGGCAAGGCGTACGAGGATGCGACTGAACAAGCCCGGCGCCAGCGCCGGCGCTATAGCTTCACGCTGGGACGTGACGGCTCGTTCCGGGCTGAGGACATTGCCGCGGGCACGTACATCCTGCGGATCGACGTGGAGCAACCGCCGAAGGGAGGGAGAGTCGAGCGCGACGAGGTAATCGGATCGATCTCGCGGGAATTCGTCGTACCTGAGATGCCCGGCGGGCGGAGCGATGAGCCGCTGGACCTGGGCACACTTACTCTGACGGTTAGCGGGCGGCTGAAGGTGGGCGACGCGGCTCCGGCGTTCGAGGTCAAGACGCTCGACGGTGGGTCGATCAAGCTGGCCGACTTTCGCGGCAAATACGTGCTGCTGGACTTCTGGGCCGTCTGGTGCGGACCGTGCCGCGCCGAGACTCCAAACCTCAAGGCCGTCTGGGACGCGTTCGGTAAGGACGATCGTTTCGTCATGATCGGCCTGAGCCTGGACAAGGACCCCGACACGCCGCGCAAGTACGCGGCCGAGCACGACCTGAAGTGGGTTCAGGGGTTCCTGGGCGAATGGTCGAAGACCGACGTGCCAGCGCAATATGGGGTACGGGGTATTCCGTCGACTTTCCTGATCGACCCCGATGGCAAGATCATTGCCAAGGACCTGCGCGGGCAGCAGATCAAGGCCGCGGTACAACGCGCACTCGGCGTTTCCACCGCGGCCGCGGAGCCGGGCCAAACCAGTAAAGCTCTATCGGACAGATCGGCCAGTGCTGCGAATTTGCGGCGCATCGGCCAGGCCTGCTACATCTACGCAGTCGACCACAATGACCGTTTCCCCCCGAACTGGCAGGCCCTGCTCGATTTGGCCTTCATAGTACCCAAGCAGCTTCATGCCCCGCACGACCCAACGGATGACATTTCTTACGTCTACGTCCCCGGTCAGGGCACCAATACCGATCCGAGAAACATCCTCGCGTACGAGCGCCCCGACATCGACAAGGACGGGGTCAACGTGTTGTTCATCCCCGGGTTGGTCAAGTTCCTGTCGACCCAAGAGTTCGAGAAGGCGTTGGAGGAGACCAGGCGGCGTCCGAGCCGGTACGGCGCCGGCGCGGGCCCGCCCGAGGCGCCACGCCAAAAAGAGCCGACCGCAACGAACGTTGCCGAGGAGTTTTTCAGGGCGATGGCTGAGGGGGATCGTAGCGCATTAGAGCCTCTCGTTGCCCCGTCTGCGCGAGAGGGGTTCCTGGAGGATCTGTCTCGACTCAAGGACGAGGAACGCGACTGGATTCGGCAACTGGGCGTGCATCGTCTGATTGGCCGGGGCCCACATGCCATGGTAGTGACGCGTCGTCCCTACCTGCCGCCACCCGGGGACCGCCAGAACGTGATGCTGGTCCGCCTGGGCCGCTATCAAGACAAATGGGTCATCAACAAGTTCCAGCCTTGCCCGGTGGACCAGATCGATAAACGCATCGAGGAATTCGAGGCTTGGGCGTCACGTCAAGCCGGCGCGCCCTGGCAGTTACACTTCATTGAGGGGACGGTTTGGGACAGTATCCCCGTCGCCTCGGATGAGGCCTGGGACAAGCTGGGCGCTTCTTCGGACGCGGGATTCCACGGGGAATGCGACCAGAATTTCAAGGATCTTTTCATCCCGGCGGGAGTGAAGGTTGCTCTGGTTGGCGATTCGCTCGCGAGAGAAACCGGGACGAATGAGAGGGGCGGGTTCGCTCTCGCCGACTTGCCCGAGGGATCCTATGAACTCATCGCGACCCTGTCGGCTCATGCGTTCACGCCTGAGGACTCCACGAAACGGGTCGTCCGAAAGCGGATCACGGTGCCGAGCGATCAGCCGATCACGATGATGTTTGACTGGCCCCCCATCACGCTTAAGGGGTGCGTCACGGATGCAAGCGGCAAGCCTGTTGCGGGCGCGCGAGTCAGGGGCGAGCCGGTTCCCATACCCGAGGAGGCGGATGCCAAGCGACTACTCCAGGTCCCTATCACGGTTCTGACGGACGCTGATGGCGTCTATGTCATGCCAGGAGTCAGACCTTTGGGAAGTACCTGGCGCGCTGCGGGTTATCTGAACGGAGGGGATCTTGCAGCTCTCGAGATCCACGTCGAAGCCGATGGCTTTGTGCAACCAAAGGACAGTGTTCCGCGAGTGCCCCTTATCTGCGAGCAACAGCTTCGGCCGGCGCGGCGCATGTGGAAGGCTCTCCAGCAGTTGGCAATGAGGCATGGCGATCAACATGACAGAGAGGAATGGAAAAGGATGAAAGACGATTTTCCTTACGCCACTGACGGAAGTAGCATCACGGGCATCGATATCGTGCTGGAGGAGACCAAGCCGGGCGACGCACCGACGGAGTTGAGATGAATCTCGTGCCCCATGCGCGAGAGTCTGGACAGGTGCTCGAAGCGCTCCTGGGCCATGCCCCCATTTCGCCGGGCCATTTCCTTGGTGGTGGGCGGGCGGCCCAGTCCGGCTTCGAGCATCTCGCGGACGTCACTGACGCATGATCTGCGGCTGCTCGCGCCGATCTGCCCACATCCCATAGGTCAATCATCCATCGCCCACAGGTGTGCGGTGAACCCGCAGAGTGCCGTATAATCCCCGCGTGCATTCGCCGCCAGACGATACCGCCGTTCGACCGTGGCCCGCCGTCGCTGCGCTCGTGGCGACGGCGGCCTTGTGGAGCCTGGGCGGGCCGCTGATCAAGCTACTCGGCGGTATGGGCGGTGTGGTCGAGCCGGCGGCCGGCGCGTCGATCGCGTTCTACCGATCGCTGATCGGCGGGCTGTTCTTTCTGCCCATGGCCTGGTCGCGTCGCGGGTCGCTGGCGGCTGTCTCGCCTGCCTGGCTGATCGGCACGGTGGTGTCCTTTACCGTCATGACGCTGTGCTTCGTGGTGGCCACCATCCACACCGCCGCCGCCAACGCCATCATCCTCCAGTACACCTCGCCGATCTGGGTGTTTCTGCTGTCGCCGCTGCTGCTGCGCGAGCGAGCGAACATCGCCGACGGCGCCGCCCTGCTGCTGGGCATGTTCGGTGTGGGCATCATCTTCTTCGGCAGCGGGGGCGCCGATACGTTCGGCCTGGCCATCGCCCTGCTCAGCGGCGTGGGATACGGCGCGCTGACGGTCATGATTCGTGGGCTGCGGCGTGTCCATGTGTACGCAACGGTATCCGTCAACTGCCTGGGCTCGGCGCTGGTGTTGGCGCCGGTCGTGGTATGGTCGGGCGGCCTGTCGCTGACGCCCGGTCAGCTCGGGCTGATCGCGGTGCTCGGCATCGTGCAGTTCTCGGCGCCGTATGCGCTGTTCTCGTATGCGCTGAAGCGGATCGAAGCCCACCGCGCGGCGCTGATCCTACTGGTGGAAACGATCTTCAATCCCGCGTTCACCTACCTGGTGGTTGGTGAGGCTGTGCCGCCCGCCACGCTAATCGGCGGCCCGCTGATCCTGCTCAGCGTGATCGGCTGGCTGCTGCTGTCGGCGAGACCGGTTGCGGCCCGTTCGCGCCCGGCCTAGTATCCTGGCCGGCAAGCACATTCGCGTTGCTGTGCGGGCTTAAGGTACACATCCGCTAACGCAAGGAAACCAAGTCATGGGCTCGCAACAGGTTTCGTGGAAGCTCGAGGCGGGCAACGAATGGGTAGCTCACGACCCGTTCGGGCGAGTCAAGTCGTCAGACGTGTCTGAGACTTCCTGTCCTGTTCAGGCCAACGGGCAGCTACGGTTGTCAGCCGCCCGCAACGCTTACGCGTCCTTCAGACTGTGGGTGACCGGATCGGGGTCGTATCGACTGGCGATCGACGTTGACGGCGCGATCGAGGTCGACCTGTTCCGCGCGTGGTATCACAAGCTTTCCGAGCCAGCCGCGCAGCGCACGGGCGCGAGCGGCTGGTTCGTCGACGCACTTGTGCCCGAGCAGCCCGACGCCGTCAAAACACTGCCCGACCCCGACAACGCCGTCGGCCACCAGACGCAGCAGGAGTACTGGGTCGACCTGTTTGTGCCCGCCGACGCCCCGCCAGGCAGCACGCGCGGCAAGGTAGTGCTCGAGGCCGACGGTAAGCAAATCGAATTGCCCCTGGTCGTGCAGGTGCTCGAAGCGGTCATCCCCGACGACGACGCGATCATATGCGATCACAACTCCTACGGCTGCCGTTGGCTCACCGACATGTATCCCGACGCACTGGCTCGGTGCGATGACGAGCAGGCGCGTTGGGACAGGGCGATAGAGCTGCTGCATCACTACTACCGCATCTGTCACGAGCACCGCGGCCACTTCAGTAACCTCGGCGCCGGACACGCAGGTACGTTCGACCCCATCTACGGACCGCAGACACGCCTCGCCGGTCGAGACAAATCGCTGGAGGGTTGGGAGTGGTTCGATCGCCATTACGGCCCGCTGCTCGACGGCTCGGCGTTGGCCGCCGCCTTTCCGGGCGCGGCCCGCGCGCGACGATCCGCCAGGTGCGTATGGGGTGTCTACACACCGATCAGCGTCGATTGGCCGGCCGACTATTTGTCGTGGGGCCAGCCCGGGTACGAGGTCGAGTTCACCCGCTGCGTCGGGCAGTTCGACGAACACTTTCGCCGGAACGGCTGGCTGACCACGCACCCGCTCTTCTTCTTCAACCACAAAAAGCGATACCGCTGGTACGAGTGGGACGGCGACGAGCCGAAGTACCCCACCGACGACAAGTACTTCATCGAGATGGGTCGGCTGTTCAAGGCCGCCGTCGGTGACACGCCGGTCCCGTGGCTGTATCGCATGGACGCCAGTTGGCAGATGCAGCGTCACTTTGAGCTTCTGGCGGGCATGGTCAACTTCTGGGTCTGCAACACGTTCAGCCGATGGTATCCCGACGAGCTTGCGGCCGTGGCCGCGCGAGGCGATGTGGTGTGGACCTACTCGGGCACGCCGGGCGTGGCCGACACCAGCTCGGCCCTTCTGGAGTACGTGTGGCGGACGTGGGGCCGGGGCATTCACGGCCACTGCGAGTGGCTGACGGTCGCGCCGGGGCCCGACCCGTGGTTCGACTGCAACGGCGCCGAGACGGGCATGATCTATCCGGGCGAGCGGTTCGGCGTGGCCGGGCCGATCCCCTCGGTCCGCCTGAAGCTGCAACGTAACGCCGTGCAGGACATCAACCTGATCGACGCCCGCGCGCGGGCCGCCGGCAAGTTGGACGAGGTGCGGGCCGATCTGACCCGGCGCGTCCCTGTGTCGCTGTTCGAGCGACCGCCGAAGGTCGTAGAGCAGCAGCCGCCCGAGCAGTGGGACAGTCGCGACCTAGCCGACTCACCCGACGCGAACATGACCGCCCACGCCGCGCTCGATCCGCTCTGGTGGGCTCCGATTCGCCAAGCCGCTCTGGGCAAGGAGGGCAAGTGATGACGACCGCCTCAGTCAGTGCCGAATCCGTCCTCAGTGAGCTGCGCCGCGTGGCCGAGATCGCCGCCGGCATCCTCGACGGCGACGAGGTCAAGCAGATCGTCAATGAACAGGCCATGCAATACATCGCCAACCCGGACCCGAAGTTCGTCTACCTTTCCGGCGACTATTTCGATGTCGACCAGCAGCTCTTCCTGCGCAACAAGAAGCTGCTACTGCGTCTGGAGCGGCTGGGCAAGGTGACCATGAACTCCGCCCTGTGGGTCCCCGTGCCCGGTCAGGACGCGGTTACCCTCGTGCTGCACAACGGGGCGTATCACCGTTACTACACGTTCGGGCTGGAACGGCTGCCCACCCCGCCGGAGATGAAAGAGGTGCTCGAAGCGGGCACGATCGTTTCGGTTCCGCCGTCCGACGACAAGAATCTGGCTACGGTCCTGGCGCCGGTGCGCGACAGCCTGGGTGATGTGGTGGGCGTGGTCGAGCTGACCGCGCCATTGGATACCCCGCCACCGGCGTGGAGTTAGCATTCGGCCAGGCGGTACAGCTCCTCCTAAGGACGCATCGAACGTGAGGCAGAACCTTGTCATCAAGCACGGGCGCACGCCAGACGACGTAGCCCGTGTCGGTGAGTTCCTCGAGCCCATTTTCGGCCACTGGCGCGACTACCTGGGGAGTCACCCGGACGTTCGAGCTCCCGAGTGCGTTCGCTACATTGAGTCGGATGGCGAGATCGTATCGGCGCACGTGATTGAGAGGATGGAGCTTTCGTTTGCAGATGGGTGGATACCGGCCGCGCGAGTGGAGTGGGTCGCGACGCGGGAATCCTTCCGGAGGCAGGGCCTGTGTCGGCGACTGATGGAAGACTCAATTACGTGGCTGAAATCCGAAGGAACCCATGTCGTGGTTATCTTCGGCGAGCCGCTGTTCAGGCGACTTGGGTTTGAATACTGCATTCCCAGCTATGAACAGACCATGCCCGATTACACCCCGCCGGGCAGTCACATCATCCCAACGCGAGCGTTGGAGCGTTTCCACGAACGGCAAGCCATCTCGCCGGCCAGTGAAACCGACCTGCCTGACATGGCACGGCTGCACGAAGCAGACAATCCCCAGGGAAATCTCAGCCGCCGCCGTCCGGCCTACTACTGGCAGTACCTTGTGCACAGCAAGGGCATCGGTACCTATTCGGCTGTCAGGACAGGCGGTGCGCTTTCGGGTTACTTCCGCGTGCAGGCTGGCGAGCGGGCCGTCCACGTCAGGGAAGTCGTCGCTCGCGACGAGGAGGCCTGCAGTACAATCGTGGCGGCCGTCCACCAGTTGGCGCAAGCACACGCCGCCGAGACGGTCGTGTTCCACTGCCCTCATTCGGGAACCTTCGGCGCCTACGTCCGCATCCACGGAGCGGCCGCGCACTGGCCCCACGCGCAGCGCGAGACGAATCTCCAGATGCGGGTTCTTGATCTGGCTGGATGTCTGAAGGGACTTCAGTCGCACCTATCGCGCCGGCTTCGGCGGAGCGACTTGTGTAGTCTTGAAGGTCGGTACAACATCGTGACGGAGAACAGCAGTGTAGGTCTTTGCCTTCGGGATGGCGAGGTAACTGTCATCGACGAGGCCGAAGGCGGCGAAGACATCGCGCTTCCCGACAAGATCATGGCACAGTTGCTTTCGGGGTTCCACGTGGAGCGACCGAACCACCTGTCCGACAGCAATGCCGTTCACAATCGCCTCATTGAAACTATGTTTCCCCCCGGCGAGCCGTATTGGTACGTGGACGATCTGTGAGTGCCGGTACCGGGTGGCATGATCCGGCCCTGTCCGGCCGTGCTTCGTCGCCGGCCACTGTCACGCCAGAAGCCTGACGTCCAGCGGCAGACCCTTGCGCTCGTCTCGCACCAGGGCGATGGCCTGCGACGGACATCGACTCGTGCAGACGCCGCAGCCAAAGCACTTCTCCCAATCCAATACAGCTACACCGTCAAGCGACAGAGCACCGAACGGGCACGCGTCCACGCACGTGCCGCAAGAGCTGCATTGGGTTTCGTCCACCTGCGCGACGTATCCCGAGGAAGCAAGCACGGGGCTGTCGTATTTCAGCACCGCCTCCATGCCTCCGCAGCAGCATGGGCAGCAGTTGCAGATCGCGTAGAAGCGGCCCAGGCACGCGTCCTTAAACCAGGCCGAATGCAGGTGCCCTCGGTCGTGCTCGGCCCGCAGCAGATCCACCGCCTCGGCCTGCGTCAGACGTCGACTGCTGTGCGGCTTGTGCTCCAGAACGAAATCCACGAACGGCTGGCCGATCACCATGCACACCTGCGTGGGTTGGCAGGGGTTGGCGCGGGCATGACGGCAGGCGCACTCGTACGCCGCCACGTCGGGCGGGCCGCTTAGCACCAGATCTCGCGCTTTGGGATAGGGGATGATCTGCTCGAGGTCGCGCAGGGAGATCTGGCGATCGAGCGTGACGATCGCGTTGGCGTGCTCGGGGGTGAGCACCTTTGCGTGATAGCGGTCGCGCCACCACCTCCTGCCGCGAGGCCCGAGGCGAGGGAGCAAATGGTTGATGAGGATATTGAGGTACTGGTTGGTCCAGCGACCGTACACGTACATGTGCAGGCCTTTGAGGTTCAGCAAGCCGCGCAGACCGCCGGCGCGCAGGCCCTTCCAGGTCGAGGCGCGCATGGGCCACCCTCGCTCGCCGACAAGCCATAGCCCGACGATCAACACCAGCAGTGCGCCAGCGATGGCAAGCAATACAACGTGAAGCATCGCTATCAGCCCCGCAACGTCGACACGCCGGCCGACGAACCAGCGGATTGCCCCTCCAGCGGCGAGCACATGCTACCCGACGATGTAGACAACGACAACAGGCAGCAACGCGGTAAGGCACCCCGGCGGGCAAGCTCGCCTTCGGCGGATGCCACCCGCCAAAAGCGGGACCCATGGGACTTGCCGGGAGCCCGGGGGATGGATAAAGTCTGGACAGTGTAGGGTTAGGTCCGGCGCGGACGTCGGGCGTGTGAACTTCAAAACCGCACAGTCGAGGATACGGCAATGAAAGGCGACCCGAAGCTGTTGAAGACGCTCAACGCGTTGCTGGCGGACGAGTTGACGGCCATCAATCAGTACATGGTGCACTCGGAGATGTGCGACAGTTGGGGCTACGAGGGCCTGCACAAGGCGGTCGAGGAGCGGGCGATCGTCGAGATGAAGCACGCCGAGAAGCTCATCGGGCGAATCCTGTTTCTGGAGGGGACGCCGGTCGTCAGCAAGCTGGGCCCGATCCACGTCGGCGCGGACGTGCCGAAGCAGTTGGCCAACGATCTGGACGCCGAGATGGGCGCGGTGAAGGCCTACAATGCAGCGATCAAGCTGGCGGGCGACGTGAACGACTTCGCCACGCGTGAGATGCTGGAGTCGATCCTTCAGGACGAGGACGGGCACGTCGACTGGATCGAGGAGCAGCAGGATCAGATCAAGCACATGGGGGTGCAGATCTACCTGGCGAATAAGGTCTCGGGGTAGATGGCGCGCGCGCCTTCGGCGTCGAGCAGGCTAGGTATCCTTGGGCTTGAACTCGATGGCGCCGGTGGGGCATAGGCGGGCGCAGATGCCGCATCCGATGCAGCGGTCGGGATCGACGACGGCATGGCGCTGGTCGTCGAGCTCGATCGCATCGCAGTGGCCGGGCAGCAGGCATCGTCCGCAGCCGATGCACAGGTCGGGACGGACGTAGCTGGCGCCCTCGGTAAGGACCATCTTGTCGGGCGTGGTCAGATGCTCGAGGGCGTGACCGCGGAAACGGTGCCAGTCTTCAAATCCGTGTTGCTGTAGATAGTCGTTCAAATCCTCGTGCAACTCCGTGAGCATGCGCCAGCCGTGCCACATGATGGCGCTGCAGATACTTACGCCATGCGCACCCCAGGCGACGGCACTGAGCAGGTCTCGCCAGTCGCTGATGCCGCCGGAGGCGATGATGGGGATGTCTATGACCCGAGCGGCCTGGGCGGTGAACATGAAGGTGGCGTAGCGGCAGAGCGGGCCGTTCGTGCCGCCCCAGGCGACGTTGTCGACGAAGGGCATGTCGGGCTGGAGCGATTCGGGCCTGACGGGCGGCAGTCCGGCGGCGGGCAGGCCGACGATGTGCACCGCGTCGGCGCCGCCTTCTGCGCAGGCCCGGGCGATTTGCTCGGACTGCGAGGCGTTGGGCATGTACTTGCAGATGATCGGCAGGTCGACGGTGCGTTTGACGGCTTGGGTGATACGTCGGCACTGCTCGGGATGCTCGCAGATTTGGACGCCGCCGTGCGTGCCTCGGGCGCGGGCGGCACGGAGGGCGTCGACGTCGAGGTTGGGGCAGCAGAAGTTCAATTCGAGCCCGTGCACGCCGGCTTCGGCGAAGCGCTCAGCCAGGGTGCACCAATGGTCGAGCTGGTCGCCACGGGCACCGAGGTTGGCGAACAGGATAAGGTCGGTCTGCTCGCGGGCCTGGCGGGCGAGTTGGCAGCCTTCGTCGACGTTGAGACGGTGGTCGATCGGCGAGAGGATGACGCTGTCGGGCAGCGAATAGGACCGCATCTGCCCGCTGATGGGGACCTCCACGAAGGTTAGCTTGAGGGTGGCGGCGGCGGCGCCGGCCGACTCGGCACGGCGGAGCAATTCGATTTTGCTAGTCAGCGGCCCGGAGGCGACGATGACCGGCGACCGGATTTGCAGGTCGGCGATGCGGAGCATTGGCAAGAGCATACGGGGCAATCGGGTGGGTCGCCAGAGAGGCCTGTGCTCGCTCCCCTTCGGGTCGCCGCTAAACCTTGATGAAACTGCACCACGCATATGCCTTTGGGGTTACCGCTAAACCACGAGCGAGACAGTTGCGGTGATGCGGGATGCGGGCGCACAGCGTCAGTCGAAGCGGCGGTCGATTTTGTCCCACTGATAGCCCAGGCCCGTGCCGCTGATCGTGCGCAGGTGCATCTTGCCGTCGGTAAGACGGAAGATGCCGGGATGCACCCATTGCTCGGGCTCGTTGGTGGCGGGGAAGAATTGCCGGCTGTTGGATTCGACGCCCTTGAGCACAGACAGGTGGCCTGCCAGGCCGGCCGATTGAACCAGCGCAATGCCCGGATTGGTCAAATCCTGCACGGAGTAGAGCACGCCGGCTTTGGTGGCCTTGGCAGCCATGACCAGTTCAGCCGACTGGCACTTGCACGTCTTCAGCGCCACGCCGTTGTAGCCCAGCTCGACGGCCAGATCGAAATCTTCCAGACTGCTCAGCGCCTCGTCGATGATGACCGGCTTGATCTCGGCAAGCTCGTGCACATCGAGGTGCCGGCGCCGGAGATCGCGCTCGCAAGGCTGCTCGCAGTAGAGCAGCGAGTCGAAGCCTTGTATGTCCTGGTCTTCGAAACACTTGAGCAGCTCGACCATATACTCGGGCGATTCGCACATCTCATTGGTGTCGGCGGTAAGCCACAGCCCCTCGATACCAAGGCGTTGGTGGACATTGCGGGCGATGCGGCAGACGGACAGCAGCCGGTTGAGGTCCCAATCGAGATCGTTGCCGACCAGCTTGACCTTCAGGCAGTGCAGGTGCTCGTACTCGATCCACTTCTCGAGCGAGACGGGCAGGTTGTCGTCCGGGTCGTCAGCGGTGCGGTCGGCGTCGGTGAGCTTGTCGAGCCCGCCGACGAGATGGAAGGCGTCGAGCCATTCGGGCATGGGCACGAGGTAGTCGCTGATGTACTTGCCGGCAAAGGCTTGGCCGAGATAGCGCGACAGGTCGGAGATCATGAAGTCCGGTCCGTAGCCGGCGTAGGTGTCGATGTTGTTGACGTGGCCGAAGGCGTCGTGCAGGGCGGCGTCGATCGGTGAAGCGCAGACCAGGGCGCCGAGTCGGGGCATCCGCTCGGCAAGCTTGCGCCGATCGCACATGTGGTCCGACAGCGGCACGAGTTCGGGTTCGAGGTCCCAGAAGATGTCGATCGGGTGGGCGAACTCGCTGAACTCGCCCACGCGCCGGCACCAGGCGCGGATCAGCTCGACCATAAGCGATTCGCGCTGTTCGTGAGCGACGGCGGGCGAGGGCCAGGCCCAGACGTCGGACAGGAAGATGGCACCCCAGCCGGCGGCACGCTGGCCGCGACGATTCTCGACCACGGCTCGCACGTGACAGTACTTGGACCGATCCATAACCACGCCGCCGAACTTCAGCGGGGTGCGAGGGACTTCATCGGTGAAGTAGCAAGTGATCTCGACGGGCTTGATATCGGTCTCCACGAGAAAGCCCTCTCTGGCGACGTTTTCCACTTCCGCGACAGGTCGGCGCGGGCGTTGTCCTCGCAGGTCAGACCCGCGTGAGACACGGTCTTCGTACCCGCGATGCTGACCTAGAGCATAAGGGTCTCGATAGCCTCTGGCCAGGGCCGGGTGCGTCGTAGGCGACATGCTCCCCTGGCGGGTCGCGGCTAAAAGGTATTCAAACAGGTGAATGAAACCTGCCCTACGCCGGGCTCGGCTTCGGGTCGGCGCGAAACGGCGATGGAACTGGGGTGTAGATGTATCTTGCGGGGCGATGGCGATATGATATGCGTCCGGCGTACGTCGGGCGGGGACAGGGCAAATCGGCGGATTGCTTGCACCTTTACGGCGTCCGTGCGGGTATGCTATGGATGTCGGCGGCGTGGCGCGGTTGCAACCGGCAATCGAGAGGGAGGACTCACGATGAATTGCAGAAGGCTGAGCCTGGCGGCGTGGGTGGCGTTGTCGTTATGGACGGGGCGGACAGTTTGGGCACAGGAGGGGCAAGGCGAGCTGCTGAAACTGCTGCCGTCCGACGCCGCGCTGTGCGTGTGGGCGTCGAATCCCGACGCACTGGCCGCCAAGGGCCATGCGCTGGTGGCGGAGATCGCTGCAGCGGTCGGTGAAGCGCCGCCGCCGCAAAAGGGGCTTGCGGCCCTGCTCGCTAAGGGGCCGGGCATTCAAGATGGCTTCGACGCGGCCAAACCGGCGGCGCTGGTCGTGCCGAAGGCGGACTTCAGCGAGGGGATAATCATCGTAGGCCTGCGCGACCTGGACGCGATGCTGACCGGGCGCGAGCGGAACGACCTGGGCGGCGGCATCATCGAGGCGACCGTCGAAGGAGGCAAGCCGCTCTACCTGGTGCGGAAGCGAGACTTTGTGATGATCGCGCCGAGCAGCGAGCTGCTGCTGTCGGCGTTGGCACCGAAGGCGACGCTGGCTGAGTTGTCTGCCGAGACGGCCGCCCTGCACGCGGAAGGCGATTTGTCGGTGCGCGTAAACGTCGAGGCGCTGCGGACGAAGATCGATCAGGGATTTCAGATGCTGAAGGGCATGATGCAGATGGTGGCGTTGATGTCGGGCGCTGCACAGGGCGGCGGCGATCCGGCCGTCACGATGGCCATCATGGACGTCTACGTCGGCGCGCTGAAGTCCTTTATAGATCAGGTGCAGACGGTGGACGCGGTGCTGCGTCTGGAAGCTGAGGGCGTGGGGATGGGCTGGGTTTGCAGCCTCAAGCCGGACGGCACGGGGGCGGCGTACCTTGCCAAGCAGAAGCCGGCGGGCAAGCCCCTTCTTCGCGGGCTGCCGAGCGGGCCGTTCATGATGGTGTTCGGGGGTGAGTGGCAATCGGCCGACCAGACGAGTCTGGCTGTGGATCTGCTGGATCGGTTCCTGGCGGCACCGGCGGTTCAACAGAAGCTGGGCGAATCGGTGATTGAGGCGATGCGCGACAGCGCGGGCTGGTTCTACCGCAACATGACCGGATTCAACGCGACGGTCGCGCGGGGCGGCCCGCAGGGCGGAATGCGTATCCTCGGTCAGTACTTCCTGAGCGATCCGCAGACCGGCCGACGGAAGATGGCGGAGATGATGGCGTCGACGTCCGAGATGATGGGCATCTTCATACAGGGGCTAGCGGTGACGTCACAGCCGGCGGTGCGGACCGTCGGCGAGCTGGAAGTCGACGAGTATGCGTATAAGTTCGACCAGATGCCCGACGCCGAGCGGCAGATGCTGGAGATGATGTACGGTAAGGGTGCGAGCATGCAGATCGCAGCCGTCAAGGACTCACTGCTGATGGCCATGTCGCCCGACTCGACGGCTATCGAGTCGATGGCGGCGCTGGTCGACAAGCCGGCGGCTGGTCTGGGCGACCAGGAGCGTGTCAAGGCGGCCCTGGCGAAGCTGCCGGCCGACCGCGTGGCTGTAGCTTTGGTGGATGTACCGGAGGCGATGCGTTTCGCGTTGTCATTTGTGGCGCAGATGGGGATGCCCACGTCGATGCCGGCAGAGCGCGCGTCGACGTCGCCGCCGGTTGCGAGCTCGCTCAGCTTTGTGTCGAGCGGGCTGCGGTGCGAAGTGTATGTGCCGACGGCGGCGATCAAGGAACTGGTCTCGATGGCTGCGGAGATGACGGCCGGCATGACGGCGCCCGGTGCAACCACGGCGCCGAGCGGGGAGGGTGCGGCCACCACACGGCCGACGCCGGAGTTCTAGTGAGAGGTGGACGGTCGCCGGGCGTCGTAGAGCCTGGCGCTTGACCGCAGGTTGAGCCGATGATATAGCGCACGCTGTTTACTACTTGTCTTAAGAGGAGAAAAGGATGAGCGCCAAGGTGGTTCGCATACTGTCGAGCGTTTCGGCGGCGTTTCTCTTGATCACGTCGAGTTGGGCTCAGACCACGCAGCCGGCTGCGCCGGCGAGTACGGGCCCCGCTACGACCGCTCCGGTGACCACGGGCCCGACCGACGTGCTGGAGGCCATCCCGAGCGACACGTGGGGGTTTGTGATCGTGCGGGACATGCAGGCGCTGAGCAATGACGCGGTGCTGCTGGGTCAGAAGCTGGGGCTGCCGGTTCCACCGGTGCTGCCGATGGCCAAGGCGCTGATCGGGTTGATGGAGGGTGTCAACGACACGGGCAGTCTTGCGCTGGTGGTCGGCGCCGGGGGCGGGGGCGTGCCGCCGATGGGCCTGTTGGTTCCCGTCACCGACGTGGGCCAGATGATCGGATATCTGGCGCCGCAGGACGCGGGCGACGGCGTGCAGCAGATTGCGCTGATGGGCAAGCCTACGTTCGTCGTGCCGTACGGCGGCTTTGCCGTCATGGCGCCGAGCAAGGAAGTGGCGATGAAGATGGCCACGGCGTCGGCGGGCGTGCGGGGCAAGCTGGATGAGGCGAGGCTCGGCGTCTATCAGGAGTCGGACCTGTTCGCCCACGTCGAGCTCGCCGAGGTGCTCAAGACGTACCGTCCGATGGTCGAGATGATGATTCAATCGATGTCGCCGGCGCCGACGACGCAGCCTGAATCAGGTGCTGCCGCGGCACCGCCTAATCCGCTCAAGGCGGTGTTCGACATCGTGCTGCAACTGAGCACGGTCGATGTGGCGGCGAATCTCGATGCCGCCGGCCTGATGATCCAGGGGTTCCTCAGCTTCCTGCCGGGCAGCGACCTGGCGGTGCAGTCGGCGGCGCAGGAACTGACGGACAAGCCCCTCTTGGTCGGCTTGCCGGCGATGGGGGAGCAATACATCGTGGCCATGGGCTCGTTGCAGGCACGGGGCGAGGCGGCGCAGGCGCAGATGGTCAAGGGGCTGGACGGTCTGCTGGCCAATCCGGCGGTCGCCCAGCACATCGACCCGGCACAGGGCGAGAAGCTCAAGGGGTTGGTCGTGGCGTTCACGCGTCAGGTACAGCAGAGCAGCCTGTCGATCAGCGCGTTGCCGACAGTGGCGGAGGGCCTGATCGGCTTTGCGTGGGTGCTTCAGGTCGAGGATGCGGCCAAGACGGCGGGCCTGTTCGGCGAGGTGATTGAGGCGGTCAAGCTCCTGCCGAAGGACGAGGCGGTCCGCGAGGATCTCAAGAACATTGTGTATAAGCCGAAGGCGGAGCAGGTGGGGGATTTGTCGGTCGATCACGTGCTGGTCGACATGGCGAACCTGCCGGAAGTGACCGACGCGGACCGCGGGCGGATCAAGAGCGTGGCGGGACAGGACGGTCTGCTGGTGCGGATCGCGGCGGTGGGCGACAACCATGTCGTGGTGCTCTTCGGCGGCGGCGCCAAGCGCCTGGCAGCGGTGGCGGCGCTGTCCGCGCAGGGCCAGTCGCCGCTGTCGACCGATCCGGGCATCAGGAAAGTTGCCGACAAGCTGCCGACCATGCGGGCGGTTGAGATGTACTTCAGCCTTGACAGTCTGATGCAGTTGATCAAGTCGATCGGCGAGGCGATCGAGGAGCCCGCGCCGTTTGAGCCGACGCAGGCGGGTGTGCCGGCGGGCTTGGTGGTTTCCGGCGGCAAGACATACAGCCGAATGGATCTGTTCGTTCCGACGGAGTTGATGGTGGCGGTGAAGGACCTGGCGATGCAGGTGATGGGAGGGATGACCGGTACGCCGGGCGCGCCTCCGACCATGCCGGTGCCCGCACCGACACCGACGTTCTGAGGTCGGATTCAGCAGACGGGACGTTTAGAGTTTTTCGCGAAGCTGCTTGAGATACCCGTTGACGACGGGGGCGGGCAGGTCCTTCAGGTCGTCGTGCGGGATCTGCTCGAGCATCATGCGATCGACGATCTCCTGGGCGTGCTGCCCGCCGCGGGCGAGTTGAGCGGCGAAGCGCTCGGCGCGCTCCATTTGTCCCTGGGCCGAAGAGAGGACAAACCCGACTACCAGAGTCTCTATCGTGTCGTCGGGGGCCGCTGACGTGGCCGGGGCGCCTGCGTCGGGCGACAAGGCCTGTTCCTGAATGAGTTGATCGAGGAAGGCCTGATCTTCCTTGAGCTGCTCGGCGCGAGCATTCTCATCGTCGCCGTCGGGCGCAACCGGAATCTCCTGCCTTTGTTCAGGCGGCAGTGGGATGTACATGACGTGTTTGCAGGCTGGGCAGCGCCCCTGTCGTCCGGCCGCGGAGTCGGGAGCCTTTACGGTCTTGCCGCACCCTTCGCAACGGAACTGGAGGCTCATTGGATCACCCGTTGATATCGTCAGACGCCCACCGGCCGACACGAACACGCAGGACGATCAATCGCCGTCATTAGATTGGCCCCTGTGAGAGGTGTTTGTCAAGCGCGGGGCCGACAATCGGACATGAGCGCACGGCCTCACGCGGCGCTGGTCGGCACGGTTCTGGAGTTCGCGGATCGATCGTGGGTCGCATCTGCCGTCGCTGCTATACCGTCACAGCGTCGACGCCGTTCTCTGCGGCCAGGCGATTGAGCTGCTCGAGCGCGGCGTCATCGACGGGGACACCTTCCTTGCGGGCCTGGTGCAAGAGCCGGAATCCTCGCTGGCCGGGCAAGCGGATCTCCGAGGTGCCCGGCCGCAGCCGGCTGCTGCGGAGCCAACCGACGAAACGCTTCATCTCCTGCGCGTAGTACTCACGCCCGGCGAAGGCTTCCGGATCGATCACGATGAGCGTGAACGACTGGGCCTGCGGTGCATCGGGGTTGTTGCAGTCGCCGCCGGCCAGCGCGGTCATGGCCTCGCACCACAGGGAGAGGGCATAGCCCTTGTGTCCGCTTTGCTCGCCGCCCATAAACAGGATGGCCCCGTCGGGTCGAACGACGCCGGGATCGTTGGTGAGGCGGCCCTGGTTGTCCATAAAGATGGGGTGTTCGGCGCGCCGCCCGGCCTTGGCCATACGCGAGACCGCACCCATGGAGATGGCCGAGGTGGAGAAATCGGCGACGACCGGATCGCCGTCGGTCGGAAAAGCCAACGCGATGGGATTGGTCGAGACTCTGGCGTCGATGCCGCCGATCGGAGCACTGTCCTGACACTGACTGCTCTGGGCCCAGATCTGCGCGGCGAACCCGTCACGGGCGAGCGAGATCAGATGTATGCCCAGCGCGGCGATCCACGAGGTCCGCCTGATGGCGATCATCGCGATGCCGTGCTGCCGCGCCTTGTCAGCGGCAAGCTGTTTGCCCAGTCGAACGGCGAGTTGGCCGAACGTGCCCTGTCCGTCGATCAGGGCAGAGGCTCCGATGTCTCTGACGACCTTGGGCTCACGCGCCGGGTCGATGGACTTGCCGATCTGGCTGTCGAAGTGCGTGAACTGAACGAGTCCGTGCGTGGTCACACCGAAGGCCTCCGACTGGACGGCGATTTCAGCCAGGTAGCGAGCGTCGGGGCGGGCCACGCCCTTGGCGATAAGCAGACGCTCTCCAAAGTCGATCAGATCCTGCATCGGGATACGTCGCATCTTCTCGTCCTCTCGTTACCGTTGAGAAAGCAAAACGGCGAACCGTAGTCTAGGTCATGGGCGTACCGCGTCTGGCCAACTGGATGGCGAATCCCCACGGGTCGCGGAGCATGGCCAGCTCGTCGCCGTCGGGCGTGACCGTGATCTCGCCGACGGGTGTGGCCCCGGCGGCCAGCAGCGTGCGGCGTACGGCCGCGACGTCGTCGACGGCAAAGGCCAGGTGTAACAGCAGCGGGTCCATCGAAGCATAGTCTGGCACGGCGACGGCGGGGTTGTTGTAGATCTCAATCATCGCCCCGGTGTCGGGGTCGAGCAGAAAGTGCGTGTACGGCGACCGGTCCATGGCCCGCGCCACGCGAAAGCCCAGGTGCTCGGCGTACCATTTGGCGGCCGCCAGAGGATCGGGCATCGGATAGGCTACGTGTTCGATCTTCATCGTCTCTCCTTCGGCCAGCGGCGCGGGTGTCACATCCGCCATTTGGTGCCTCTTCGTTCGGCCATCGCTCGATAGACAGCCAGGGCATTCTCGAGGGGTGTGTCGGGTTGGATGTTGTGGCTGGGCGAGAGGATGTACCCGCCGTCGCAGCCGACCTGGTCGATAAGTTGATGCACCTCGCGGCGAATCTGCTCGGGTGTGGCGCGCTGGAGGAAGCCCTGTGCGTCGACGGCGCCGTGCAGCGTGATGCGGTCGCCAAAATCGCGTTTCAGTTCGTAGGGGTCCATGCCCTCGGCTTGAGGCTGGATCGTTTGTAGGCCGTCCATGCCGATGGCGATGAAGGCGTCGAATAGCGCGCGGCTCGATCCGCAGCAGTGATGCGAGATCTTCGCGTCGTAGGCGTGGACCAGGTCGAATAGCTCCTTCTTCTTGGCCGCAAAGAGCTTGCTGAACGTCTGTTCGGAGATCAGCGGGCCTCGCTGCGTGCCGAAATCGTCGCCGCAGAGAACCATGTCGACACGCCCGCCGGCGGCGTCGAGCGTGCGTTCGATGACCGCCATGAAGAAGCGATGCCGCGTCTCGACGATGTAGAGGTAGACCGGATCCTCCAGGGCGATGTCGAGCAGCACCTGTTCGACGCCGCGCCCAAACGCGACCCCGTTGATGAAGTCCTGCACGCCGAACGAGCCGACGGCGATGGCCTTGTCCGGGAACCGATCGCAGAGGGCGGGCAGGGCCTGGTAGTCGTATGAGTCCGGACTGGGCCAGGTGAACCGCCGAGCCTGCTCGACGGTGGTCCACTCGGCATAGGGCAAGGTGACCGACTCGGCATATTCGCCGTACTCGTTGGGCATGGGTCGGCGCCGGACGCCCCAGATGTCGATGGTGGATCCGTCGTCGAAGTCCGGCAGAGGCGGTCCAACGTAGGGCGGCTCGACGTAGCGAATGTCGGTGCCGAGGCGGTCGCAGAGGGCGTAGTCGTCACAGACGCCAAAATGATCGAACAGAGCCTGCCGGATTTCATGTGTACCGAAGTAGTCGCAGGGAACGTGCTCCGGCTGTACGTGGGCGAAGGCGGCCTGGACGCATTCTCGCGAAGTCAATGTCTGGTTCTCCCGATTGCAGGCCCGCGAGGCGGGATGCCTCATGCCTGGGTTTGGTCCATTCTGGCCGAAGATCGGTCGCCAACGCAAGGCTCGTGCCATGCGGGCCGCGGCGGCGCGAATCGGTGGGGTTCTAACGCCCGGTGGTACGGCGCGTGCGGGGCTGCCCTGCCTGCTGCCGATGCGAGCGGAACAGCAGCCGCATGGGCACTTCAACGAAGGGCAGCAGCTCGCGGAAGCGTCGAACGAGGAATCGACGGTATTGGTCGTCGATGAGCGTGGGGTCGTTGATGAAGAATACCAGGGTGGGCGGCGCGACGCTGACCTGCGTGGCGTAGTACACCTTGGGGCGTTTGGTGCTGCGTTTGACGGCGGGTGGGCGTTCGCCCAGGGCCTGTTCCACCGCCCGATTGAGTTCGCCGGTGCTGACCCGGGTTCGGGCCTGACGGAAAAGCGATTCGGCGAGTCGAACCGTGTCGTCGATCTTCTCGCTACGGGTGGCGGTGGTCAGGGCGATGGGCGCGAAATCGAGCCCGGGCAGCGTCTTGAGCAGGTACTCGGAGTAATCGTCGACGGTCGCACGCCCCTGGGCGAGGTCCCACTTGTTGACCACGAGGACGCAGGGCTTGCACTGCTCCTGGATGAAGGCGGCCAGCTTCTTGTCGACTTCGCCGATTCGTTCTGTCGCATCGATCATCAGCAGCACGACGTCGGCCCGTCGAATGGAGTTGTGGGTTCGCACCTGGCTGTAGAACTCCACGCCGTCGGCGAGCTTGCGGCGTTTGCGCAGTCCGGCCGTGTCGATGGCGACGAACATGCGCCCCGCGCGCTCGAAGCGAACATCCACCGAATCGCGCGTCGTGCCGGGCGTCTCGCTGACGATGACGCGCTGCTGGCCGGCCAGGGCGTTGATGAAGGTGCTCTTGCCGACGTTGCGTCTTCCGACGATGGCAAGTTTCATAGCCGGCTCGTCGGGCCGTTCGCCGACCCGCTGCAAGCGCCCGAGAATCGCCTCGACCAGGCCGGCGCGATTCATCCTATGGAGCACGGAAACGACGATCGGCTGGTCGAAACCGAGCGGAAAGAATTCGGCGGCCGCCGGCTCGTCGGCGGGTGTGTCGGCCTTGTTGGCTACCAGGATGACCGGGCGGTCGTGCTGGCGCAGCAGCTCGCCGACGCGTCGGTCCAGCGCGGTCAGACCGGCGCGGATGTCGACCACGAAGAGAACGAGGTCAGCCTGCTGCACCGCGAAGAGGATCTGCTGTTCGACGTGCTCGCCGAGTTCGTCCCGCTCGGGGATGCCGAACCCGCCCGTATCAACCAGCTCAAAATAGGCGTCGTCCTCGGCCACGACGGCACTGACGCGATCGCGCGTCACGCCGGGCGTCGGGTCGACGATGCTGATCCGCTCGCGCGCCAACCAGTTGAGCATGGCGCTTTTGCCGACGTTGGGGCGGCCGACGATAGCGACGGTCGGTAGAGCCACGATGGATGCTCCATGGTTATTCGGCCGAGCCGTCGATCGGCCGGGCGGCAAGGGATCACATCACCGCCGCCTTGGCCACGGCGGCGCAGGACCAAGACACCCCCGCCCACGATTGCGCCGGTCAGCGCAGGGGCAGCTCGACGGGCTTGCCCTGTTTGGCGGAACGATAGACGGCCAGAATGATCTCGACGCTCTTGCGGGCCTCGGTGCCGCTGATCAGGGGTTCGCGCCCGGCTTCGACCGCGTCGAGAAATTCCTCGATGTTGGCCCGGTGTCCGGCGGCAGTCAGACCCGCTGATGGACTCGACGCGCCGACCGAGACGGCCGGAAACTCCAGAAACTGTTCGCGTATACGCTGATCCTCGTCGGTCTCGTCGGCAAACTGCCAGAAGAGGAACTTGCTGTCGGACAGGGCCACGGTGCCTTGGTCGCCGGCAATCTCGATGATGCGGAAGTGGCCGGGCCACATGCTCGTGGTGCAACCGATCGTGCCCAGCGCGCCGTTGGCGAACCGAAGAGCGGCGGCGACGGTGTCCTCCACCTCGATCTGCGTGTGGGCCAGCACGTCGCTGAATGCCTGCACGGACGCGACCGGGCCCATCATCCATTGCAGCAGATCGATGGTGTGAATGCCCTGGTTTATCAGCGCCCCGCCACCGTCGTATTGTTGCGTGCCCTTCCAGCCGCCCTCGTCGTAGTAGGCCTGATCGCGCCACCAAGGCCCGAACGCCATGCCGAAGGTCATGCGGCCGAAGCGACCCTGGTCGACGGCCTGGCGGAGCAGCCGAGCCGTCTGGGTGAACCGCCCGTTGAAGATGCCGCAGATCTTCGTGCCGGCCTTGTCGTGGGCCTCGAGGATGCGGTCGATGCGATCGAGCGTGATTTCGATGGGCTTCTCGATGACGGCGTGCTTGCCCGCCTGGGCGGCGGCGGCGGCCGGCTCCATGTGCGAGCCGCTGGGTGTGCAGATGGTCACCACGTCGATGTCGTCGCGCTTCAGCAACTCGTTGAAGTCGGTGTGGGACTGGCAGTTGTGCTTTTTGGCGAACTGCCTGACCCTGTCCTCGACGCGGTCGCAGGCGGCTACCAGCCTCGCGCCCTCGATGCCCTCAATCGCCTGGGCGTGGTATTCGCCGATCATCCCGACGCCGATGATTCCGAACCCGTATTGCCTGGCCATCTAGGTCTCCCCGTTGCGCGGGCTGTGCGATCGCAGCCACCTCTTGCGCCAAACGTCTCTGATCCGCTCGGCAAAACGTATGCCCATTCGCTGGGTGCTGTCCCGCCACTGGTGGGCGGCTACGTCGTCTTGGCTCGCGCGCGGCCTGCGCCAGCCGCACACAACCGACGAGGCGGCCAACACCGCGCCGCGCAGCCACCGCATCATCGCTGCACCGCCAGGTGGATGCTGGCCAACACCTCGGCAGGCGGTCGCGACGTGCCGTCGGCAACGCCCCAGAGCTGGGCGCGCTCGATCAACTCGGTCTCGCCCTGGTAGTACGACGTGACCTGACTGACGCCGCCTTCCACCAGATCGCCGCCCTGGTACTCACCGTCCAGCAGCCAGCGACTCATCTGATCGTTGTACTCAGCCGGGTAGATCAGCGCCACCACGTGTTCGATGTCGGCCCCAGGCAGCCGAGCCAACTGAAGCTTGGCGCGGCAGGGCGGCTGGTGGTCCCCGGCCATCACCAGCAGCCGGGCGTAGTCGTCCCGGGCCTGATGCGGATCGTGCCGGTAGAAGAAGAAGCCATCCTCGGTGAGGAATTGGCTGGTCGGCACGCCGGCCAGTTCCAGCCGGCCATCGGGATAGGCCCGGTGGATCTTGTAGACCTTACCGTCACGATGGCGTTCGCTTTCCAGCAGGACGGCGATTTCGGCGGCGGTGTAGCCCACGGCGCACTGCTCGCCGAAGTCGAACACATAGAGCCCTGCGTATCGGTCCGGGTCGGTCAGTGGGGGCAATTTCATTGGCTCACCTCCAGCCGCGCGAACCTGCGCTTGCCTCGCTGAAGGACGTCGCCGGTCTTGACCTCGACAGGCTCGTTGACGTCCTGAATGGCCTGACCGTTGAGCCGAATGCCCCCCTCAGCCGCAAGCCTTCGACCCTCGCTGCGCGACGAGGCGAAACCACAGACCATGACCAGATCGATGGCCCGTACCTTGCCGTCCTGCATCTGCTCGCGCTTGAGGGCAACGGTAGGCGTATCCTCGGGCACGACCATACCGGCGCCCGCGGCCGACTTCTGGTGAATCGCCTCCCATTCGCGCTGCGCCCGATCGGCGTCGTCGGCTAAGTGAAACTCCTCGGCGATCGCACGGGCCAGCCGCTTCTTGGCCTCCATGGGATGCGTTTTGGCTGGGTCGCAGAGCGTGTTGATCTCGGCCGGGTCCACAGCGGTCAGCAGATCGAAGTAGTTGCGCATCAGCTCATCCGGCACGCTCATGAGCTTGCCGAACATATCGTGGGCCGAATCGGTGACGGCGACGTAGTTGCCGAGCGATTTGCTCATCTTCTCGACGCCGTCCAGGCCTGCCAGGATAGGCATGATCATCACGACCTGCGGTTGCTGCCCGGCGTCGCGCTGGAGGTCGCGCCCGACCAGATTGTTAAACGTCTGATCGGACCCACCCAGCTCGATGTCGGCCTCGATGGCGACACTGTCACGTCCCTGCAAAAGAGGATACAGAAACTCGTGTAGGTAGATCTCGATGCCGCCCTTGTAGCGCTTCTCGAACGTGTCGCGCTCGAGCATGCGGGCGACGGTCATCTTGCTGGCCAGCCGCAGCGCGTCGGCGAGCGAGAGCTCCGCCAGCCATTCGCTGTTGCGCCGGAGTTCGAGGCGCTCCGGGCGCGTGTCCAGCACGCAGCCCGCCTGATCGAGATAGGTCTGGGCGTTCGCTTCGGCCTCGTCGCGCGACAGCGTGGGTCGGGTCTTACTCTTCTCGGAGGGGTCGCCCACCATCGCCGTGTAATCGCCGATGATCACCACAGCCTTGTGGCCGAAATCCTGGAACTCGCGGATCTTGCGGAATACGACGGTGTGGCCCAGGTGAATGTCGGGGGCGGTCGGGTCGAGCCCGAGCTTGACACGAAGGGGCTTGTCCTGTTTGCGCGAACGTTCGAGCTTGGCACGCAACTCGTCCGGGCTGTAGACGGCTTCACAGCCGCGAAGCAATACCTCAAGCTGTTGTTCGACACTCGGGAACGGCATCGGCCACCTCACGATGCATGCTATCGGTGCCGGAAGTCCAAATCAAGATGAGCGGGGTATTCGGGGCTCTACACGGGTGTTGCGGCGTCCGGGAGCCAATCGCTGCGACGTTAGCACAAGCCCGGACGAATGGGGCGCGTCGGCGAACCTGGGTGCTATGATCAGGGTCAGTGGGCGGGGCGGATAGAGGAGCCGGACCGTTGAGCACGCAAACCATCGATCACCGTAAGGACCGGGTGCCCCTTCAGGCCGATGCCCGACATGCACACCTTCGCACGGGGTGGCGGCTTGAGCTGCTAACGGTCGGCTGGAACGTCGCTGAGGGTTTGATCGCGACGGCGGCGGGCGTAGCGGCCGATTCGGTCGCGCTGATCGGGTTCGGCGTCGATTCGTTTATCGAGGTGTCCAGCGGGGCGGTGGTGGGATGGCGGCTTCGGTCGGAGCTTCGCCACCGGTCGATCGAGCGAGCCGAGCGGGCCGAACGCGTGGCGTCGCGCATCGCGGGCGGGCTGCTGCTGGCGCTGGCTGTGTACATCCTCATCGACGCGGGCCGCCAACTTCTCGGCTTCGGCGCCAAGGCCGAGCAGAGCATTGTCGGCATTGTGCTGACGGCGATCTCGCTGGTGGTCATGCCGGTGCTTGGCTGGGCCAAGCTGCGAACCGCCCGGGTCTTGGACAGCCGGGCACTTCGAGCCGACGCCTATGAAACCATCACGTGTGCGTGGCTGTCCTTGACGGCGCTGGCTGGACTCCTGCTCAACGCGACGCTGGGATGGTGGTGGGCTGACCCCGTGGCCGCTTTGGTGCTGGTTCCTCTGATTGTCCGCGAGGGGATGGAGGGTTGGCGTGGCGGTTGCTGTGACGATGGCTGCCACACCTGAACCCGACCGGCGGGGCGCTCACTCGCCGGCAGAGCGGCCCCTGGCTTGACGCATTTCCGATGGCCAACGACACTGCGCGAGGCCATTTTCGTGCAGCATCTACAAGCCGATGGGCTTTGGACCTGACGGTGGGCCTGCTGCCGGCGCTGGGGTACCTGACCGGCGACTTCGAAGCGTCTGTGTTTGACAACCTCGATTATCACATTTCGAACGTCCGATGGCGGGAGCTGGTAGGTTGCCCTGGCGGCACGACGCTTGGGGGCAGAGCACACTATGCCCTGTAGGTGGCGGCGATGGCGGGCAACGTTGCGCCGTTGATCGGGCTGGCGTTTGTGGGTCTGTTGGATCAGCCTTTCGCCTGATACGCCGACCGGCACGGGTGCCGCCAAGCCACGGGCAGCTTTGGCGGCGGGGTGCTGCTGCTCCACCCGGACTAAAAAAGCGGCACCGGACCGCTCGCTCAGCGCATCAAGAAGGTGAGAACCAGCACAACGACGGCCACCGCCAGGGTGCCCAGTCCGACCCAGCCGATGATGTCCTTGGCTTGTTGACTAAGCCGCTGGAAGGGCCGGTCCATCAACTCGAAGGTGACGCAGACTGCCTGGGCCACCATCGCTCGAGCGGTGTCGACACGGCCTGAATAGGTGTTGTCGGCGTGATCGCCGGATTCGTCCCGGTCGGTGCCGTCGGCATGATCGGCGACGTTTGTTTGGTCGTCCCAGGCGGCAGGTTGTTGGGTGTCTTGTTGGGCCGTTGGAGCGACTAACTCGGCGCCCTCGATGGCCTCGGCGTCGACGGCGCCTGCGATCAACTCGTCGAGCTCGTTGGCTTCCTGCTCGGAAAGCCCTTTCACGGCGGCTGACGACGTGCGTTCGTTTCGGTTGGCAGTCGGCGGTTCCGGCTGCTTAGAAGGTTTTGCAGGCGGTTTTGGCTTGGGTTCTTGGCCGTCGTCCCGCACGCCGGACAGCAGGGCCTCCAGCTGGGCGAGCTTCTCGTCGACGGGGTCCGCTTGGGTCTGACCCTCAGCCGATGGGTCCGAGGGTGACTGGGAGGCACTTCCGGCGTGTTGTCGGTCGGTTTCAGACTCGCCTTGGGCAAGCGGTTGATCGGTCTCGGGCTGCTCTTCGCTGACGCCGACCTGCTCGGCCGCGTCGGCGGCGAGTCCCTCGGCCTGAGTTATGGCCTCCTCGACATTGCGGGCGGACAGTTCGGCAAGCGGGTCGCCTCCCCCGCCACGGGGTTCTTTGGGTGGTCTGTCGCTGGCGTCGCCGGGCACGGCCTGGTCTCTCCTCGCTCGGTTGGCAGGAGTCCTATCGGCCACACAGAGGGGGCGCTTGACCGGGGTGGGTTGCTGCCCCGTGCGAGCGAGGCCATAATCGCCCTGTGTCGATACCACGGTTCCATTATGCGGGGTTGGCGGGGGCGGCAGAGAAGCCGGCCCACGGGACGCCATCAAGCCGGCAGATCGAGCTTTGCGGTGCGGAGGCACGACACGCATTGGGCGCCCGGAGGTTGCGGGCGGGCGAGCCGATCGTGCTGTTTGACGGAGCCGGCACCGAGGTCGACGCACGGATCGTCTCGGTCGGGGGGCGTGAGCGGCTGAGTGTGGAGTTAGCCGAGCGCAGGCTGGTGCCGCGGCCACCCGCCTCCCGTCTGACGGTCGCGGTAGCCTTGGCAAAGGGGCCGCGGCAGGTCTGGCTGGCGGAGAAGCTCACCGAGCTGGGGGTCGGGGCGATCTGGGGCGTGAACTTCTCGCGTAGTGCGGCTCGTGCCAGCGGGGCGTCCGTCGAACGGTGGGGGCGTCGGGCGGTGGAGGCGGCCAAGCAATCGGGGCAGGCGTGGTTGCCGCAAGTCGTTTTGCGACAGGATCTTAGTACTGTAATAGAGCAGGCGGGTGGCTTTGAGTTGCTGCTGGTGGGTGGGCCTGGCCGGCCGTTGCTGTCGGTCTTGCAGGAGGCGGGTGCGCCTCGCTCCATTCTGATACTTATCGGACCGGAAGGCGGCCTGACCGCCCAGGAGACGGCAGCGGCTCAGGCGGCGGGCTTCCAGACGGTGCGCGTAGGCTGTACGACGCTTCGCGTGGAGACGGCGGCGGTGGCGGCGGCATCGGTGATCGTGGCGTGTGCCGATGCACTGGGTGCATGAGATGGTCGATTGGGTGTGTAGACATCTGTATGTCCGTATGGCGCAGGCGCCATCACGAGGAGTATGATCGCTTATATCCGCGACGTTGAAACGGATCGAGTGTGCCAGAATAATCACCGCGTTTTGAGCCGTGGTACCGGCTCATGCTGCCGAAGACGACATTGATGATTGGAGACGAGATAGTGACCAAGCAGGCCGCAACGAATATCACTTGGCATGAAGGGCACGTCGAACGGGCCCATCGTGAGCGACTGCTGAAGCAGAAGGGCGCCACGATATGGCTCACGGGGCTGAGCGCTTCGGGCAAGAGTACGGTGGCGTTTACGGTGGAGCATGCCCTGGTTGAGTCGGGGCGATTGGCGTATGTGCTGGACGGCGACAACGTGCGCCACGGCTTGAACCGGAATCTGGGTTTCTCGGCGGAAGACCGGGAGGAGAACATCCGGCGCATCGGCGAGGTGGCCAAACTCTTCGCCGACGCGGGATTGATTGTGCTGACCAGTTTCATCAGTCCTTATCGGGCCGATCGGGACAAAGCGCGAGCTTTGCACGAGCAGGCCGGCTTGCCGTTTGTCGAGGTGTACGTCGACGCTCCCTTGGAGGTTTGCGAACAGCGCGACCCGAAGGGGCTTTACGCCAAAGCACGGGCCGGCGAGGTCAAGCAGTTTACGGGGATCGACGATCCGTACGAGCCGCCCGAAAAGCCGGAGTTGGTGGTGCACACGGATAAGCAGACGCCACAGGAGGCGGCGGCCAGCGTGCTGGAGCTGCTGGCAGAGCGAGGGATCATCGCCCCTGGGAAAGCCTGAAGGTCTCGGTCGCTTGGATGTGCCCGGTAGAGATGGCAACGCAGCCCTGGTCGCATCCCTGTGCCGCATCGCGGGATGCTGTAAGAGGCTGCCTGATACGATCGAAGAATGGGTGAACGAACATGGGTAGAACGACGAACGGACTCATCGAGCCGCATGGCGGTGAACTGGTCGACCGGGTAGTGAGCGGGGCGGAGTGTTCGGCCCTCGAGCAGCGATTGGCGAACATGCCGAGGATCGCCCTGCCCGAGCAGCAGCAGTGCGACCTGGAGATGATCGCCATAGGGGCGTTCAGTCCGCTGACAGGGTTCATGGGATCGGATGATTTCCATGCTGTTTGCGACCGGCTGCAGCTTGCCAACGGGCTGCCCTGGGGCATTCCCATCACGTTCTGCGTGGATCGGCGGACGTCCGACGCTTTGGAGGTGGGCCAGGAGGTCTGTCTGACCGACGAGCAGGATCGGCCACTGGCGGTGATGACGCTTCAGGAGAAGTACCCGCACGACAAGGCCAAGGAAGCGGGGAAGATCTATCTGACCGATGACCGCAAGCACCCGGGCGTGGCGGTGCTGCAGAGCCGGGGCGAGGTCTGCCTGGCGGGTCCGCTGGCGGTGCTCTGTCCCCGGCACGAGCCGGAGTTCGCCGAGCATCGCCTGCCGCCATCGCGGACGCGCGAGGTGTTTTCGCAGCGCGGGTGGCAAAGCGTGGTAGCGTTCCAGACCCGCAACCCGATCCATCGGGCACACGAGTATCTAACCAAGTGCGCGCTGGAGATCTGCGACGGGCTGTTGATCCACCCACTGGTGGGGCAGACGCAGCCGGGCGACATCCCGGCCGACGTGCGTATGCGGTGCTACCAGGTGTTGTTGGAGAATTACTATAACCCTCAGCGGGTGCTGTTGAGCTGCATGCCTTCGGCCATGCGGTATGCCGGGCCGCGTGAGGCGGTGCTGCACGCGACGATCCGTAAGAACTACGGGTGCACGCACTTCATCGTGGGGCGCGATCATGCCGGCGTGGGCGATTACTACGGCACATACGATGCGCAGAAGATCTTCGACCGGATTGATCCGGCGTTGATGGGCATCACGCCGTTGAAGTTCGAGCATTCCTTCTACTGCCAGAAGACTGGGTCCATGGCGTCGGACAAGACGACCAGCAGCAGCAAGGAGCAAAGAGTGTTTCTCAGCGGTACGAAGGTTCGCGAGATGCTGCGTGCGGGTCAGCGGCCACCGGCCGAATTCACCCGTCCCGAGGTCGCCGACCTGCTCATCGAGGCGATGAAGGAGTAAAGGGGCGCTGCGCGAATGAGCACGATCGAGAAGGTAGCGATTATCGGATTGGACTGCGCCGATCCGGTGCTGACGTTCGAGCGCTTCATCGACGATCTTCCGAACATTCGGCGGCTGGCCGAATCGGGCACGTTCGGCAACCTCGAGAGTTGTATGCCGCCGATCACGGTGCCGGCCTGGTCGTGCATGGCCACCAGCAAGGATCCGGGCACACTGGGGGTATATGGGTTCCGCAACCGCGGCGACCACTCCTACGACAACCTGACGATCGCCACCAGTCTGGCGATTCGTGAGCCGCGACTGTGGGATCTGCTCAGCCAGGCCGGCAAGCAGGTGATCGTACTGGGGGTGCCGCAGACGTATCCGATCGTCCGTCCGGTCAACGGCTGCATGGTGACGGGGTTTCTGACGCCGGTGCTGCCGGGCAAACCGCCGCAGAAGTACACCTACCCGCCGGCGCTGGAGGCGGAGGTTGCGAGGGAGATCGGCGAGTACCTGCTCGACGTCAAGGGCTTCCGAACGGACGACAAGCGCTGGCTGCTCGATCAGATCTACGAGATGACCGACAAGCGTTTTCGGCTGGCCAAACATCTTCTGACCACGCGGCCGTGGGACCTGTTCTGGATGGTCGAAATGGGCCACGACCGTATTCATCATGGCTTCTGGCAATTCATGGACCAGGATCATCACCGGTACCAGCCGGGCAACGAGTTCGAGCATGCCATCCGGGACTACTACAAGCACTTCGACGAACTGCTGGGCCAGTTGCTGGACGTGATGGACCTGGACAAGACGGCGGTCTGGATCGTCAGCGATCACGGCGCGCAGTTGATGGAAGGCGGGATCTGCTTCAACGACTGGCTGATTCAGGAGGGGTATCTGACGCTCAAGCAGCCGCCGGACGGGCCGACGCGATTCAGCTTCGATCTGGTGGATTGGTCCAAGACCATCGCTTGGGGCGAGGGCGGGTACTATGGCCGCTGTTTCGTCAACGTGGCCGGCCGAGAGCCCGACGGGCAGGTCTCGTCGGATCGGTATGAAGCCGTCCGCGACGAGCTGATTGCCAAAATCCAGGCCATTCCCGACCACCAGGGCCAATCGATCCCCACGCGTGTGTACCGACCGCAGGAGATTTACCGCGACGTGCGTGGCGTGCCGCCCGATCTGATCGTCATTTTCGGTGGTCTTCGGTGGCGAAGTGTGGGCACGGTGGGCAACGACTCGATCCATACGTTCGAGAACGACACCGGCCCGGACGACGCCAACCACGCACAGATGGGAATGTACTGCTTCAACCACCCATCGCTGGCGGGGCGAGGGCGAGACGACACCGCCACCCTGTACGACGTGGCTCCGACGGTGCTGGAGATGTTAGGCGAGCCCGTGCCCGACGATATGCAGGGCAAGTCGCTGCTGGGCCGACCGCGCCGCGGGCAAGGCTAACGGCTAAGGAGAATACGGCATGTCCAGCGAACTGGGCGACGGATCGAGTCAATCAGGACCAGGGGGCGGTCCTCGGCATGCCCTCTGGATCCAATTGGTGGCGGTGGTCCTTCTGTTGGCTTGCGCAGCGCCTTACTGGTCCTCGACGAAGGACGATGCATACATTTTCATGACATGCGCTCGGAATGCGCGCGACGGGCAGGGACTTGGCCTTAACGAGGGTGAACCAGTTTATTGCATCAGCAGCATGGCCTGGTTCGCATTGAGTTGGTTGCTGCTTCACTTCTCGGACGACCCCTATTTCATCTTGCGCCTGGTAGGGCAGGCTAGTGCAGTCTTGGCGCTGCTTGTGATGCTTGCTTTCGTGGCCCGGCGCCACCGGCTGCCACTTATCGGTTTGGCCGGTGCATTGATGTTCGCATGTGATCCGGCTTTGGCACGTTGGTCGGTGGTGGGCATGGAGGCCCCGCTGGCGACACTGCTTTGCGCTCTCGTCTTCTGGACAGCTCATTGTCAGCTTCATAGGGAGGGGAGATTCGACTGGGTACCGACGGTTATTGCAGCAGGGGTCCTGGTGCGTTTGGAATTTGTCTTCCTGGGACTGTTCTGGGCGATCATAACTCTGGGCCGGCTGCTTTTGGGGCCACGATCGCATGTACTCAGACAGGTGCGTTCGCTTCTCATATCGGCAGTTCCGCTGTTTCTGGTGTGCGTGGCGATCGGGGCTTTCGGTCTGCTCGAGTTCGGGCAGCCAATGCCCAGTACGGTCGCCGCCAAGTCAGGGCAGCCGCTAACGACGGCTTACATGCGCCTGCTTCTGTCGCGTGTGCTTGGCTCGGCGATCGGCCCGTCGCTTGTTCTGTTGGGCGGCTTTGCCGCCGTCTGCCTGCGAAGGGGGTTGAGGCAATTGTTTCGCTGCTGCGATGGCGTCGATGCGCTGATGGCCGCTTGGGTGATTGGCCTGCCGGTGGTGTGGATCTGCACGGGTGCCGGGCCAGGCACCCGCTACATGTGTCCGCTGACACCGTTCATAGGGATCCTGGCCGTGCGGTTGGTGGAGATCGCTATCAGGCCAGCGGCGGACGTGCCCGTCCGCCCTTCAGCTTCGCGCGGCAGATCCGTGGCGTGGGTCGGGGTGGTTGCGTCGTGTCTGGCCAGCCAACTGGCAGTCAACTACCTCATCTACATTCCGCATGCCGAGATGACGCGCGAGAAAAACCGGGTGCTGCTGCAGGTATGCAACTGGGTCAACCAGAAATTGCCTCCCGAGGCAGTCATTGCTTCCTACGACGTCGGCTATCTTGCTTGGTACACGCAGAATCGAATTATCGGGACCGATGGCCTCAACTTGCCGCTGGATCGTGTGCGCTTTATCCAATCGCATGGCATCAACGCGCTGCTACAGCGCGAACAGGCGGACTATGCCTATGCGCCTGACGGCAGCATCTTTGGCTACCTTCCGCGTGAAGCACACACGCTCGACGTGGACGAGGTCCACGCCACCAAAGTTGCCGAGTGGACACGTGTGTACCCGCAACGGTTCTACAACGGCAGGATAAAACCCTGTCGCATGTGGCGCTTAACATACTCAACAGGCGAAGATCGTTGAATAGCCTCGTAATGGGTGTAAACAGGACGTCGGACACCTGCCCGACGGGCATCCGGGCAACGGGCTCGGCCGGCAGCGAGAAAGCTGTTATAGAGCGAATCAGCAGGGGTGGCCCCTGCACTCGGGCTGTGGGTGCAGGCACTGCCCTTTACGGTGGGGATCAAGAAGTACGCCCTGCGGACCGGACGAACGTCGGCATATGTCCTGGCGATTCATGATGCTATCTTGCCGGCGCGAGTACTAGATCTGGCAGGTGTCGAGGCACTTGCGTACCGACCGGTCGGATGATATGAACGGTGCCGCGCGGTACGAGTGCGCGGCCGGATGAGCCGTGGTCCCGTCATCAGCGATGCGCAGCCCGCAGGATTGGCTCGCCCACCACTTGCAGCCGCCTACCAGTTGAGGAGCAGAGCAGATGAAGGCATTGATCACCGGCGGAGCGGGCTTTATCGGATCGCACCTGGCCGAGCGGCTGCTGCGAACCGGCCACGAGGTCGTTGTGGTCGACAATCTCAGCACGGGCAGTCTGGACAACCTCAAGGCGATCGAGAACCACCCGCGGTTGCGGTTCGTATACGATGACGTGCGCCACTCCGAGACGATGCACATCCTGATCGAGCCGTGCGACGTGGTTTTCCATCTTGCTGCGGCCGTCGGCGTGCAATTGATCGTCGATCAGCCTGTGCACACCATCGAAACCAACATCCACGGCACGGAGGTCGTCCTGGAGGTCGCCAACAAGTTCCGCAAGACGGTGCTGCTCGCATCGACCAGCGAGGTGTACGGCAAGAGCGAGGCCGTCCCATTCCGCGAGGACGACGATACCGTCCTGGGGAGCACGCGGTTCTCCAGATGGTCGTACGCGTGCAGTAAGGCCATCGACGAGTTTCTGGGGTTGGCCTACCATGCCCAGTACGGTCTGCCGGTGGCCGTTGTGCGTCTGTTTAATACGGTCGGGCCTCGTCAGACCGGTCGCTACGGCATGGTGATCCCGCGCTTCGTGACGGCGGCGCTGAAGAACGAGCCGCTCTGCGTGTACGGGACGGGCAAGCAGAGCCGCTGCTTCGGATATGTGGGCGACGTGATCGACGCGATGGTCGCCCTGATGAACCGCGCCGACGCACCGGGGCGAGTGTACAACATCGGCTCGAACGAGGAGATCTCGATCGACGCGCTGGCCGACAAGATCATCAAGATGACCGGGAGCAAGAGCGAGAAGAAGTATCTTTCGTATGAAGAGGCCTACGGCCGCCCGTTCGACGACATGATGCGGCGGGTGCCGTGCCTGGATCGGATCAGAGAGACGATCGGTTACGAACCCCGCACGAAGCTCGACGAGACGCTTCGCGCGATCATCGACGACATTCGGCGCCGCCTGGGTCGCCCGCACGCGTGAGACGCTCGCCGATCGTCACCGATGCCGACATTTTTGGGTCGTAAAAGAGGCGAGGCTGGCTGTGCGCGGGGCCGTCCATCCAGTCCGTCGCACCTGCGGCCAGTACAGTACCGTCGCGCCCTTGGGCGTGTGCGCCCGCGGGAGACGGCCGCGGAAGCATTGAGCGCGGGTTGCGCATGAGAGAACCGTCAAGTACGATGGAGACACTTGCGTCGAGCCCGAAAAAGGGGGACAATGACTTATGACTCGTTGCGGTGTTCGTCGGCGGGTGTCTGTCTGGGAAGCTAGGATGAGTCCTTTTCGTCGTGTCTTTAGGGCCGCGAGTCGGTACGCCAGATTCTACTGGCGCCTGCCCAAGGCAAAACGCTTGCGTATCAGGTATTTCCCCCCTAACTATATCTTCCGGGACTCGCTGACACCTTCGAGCGTGGTCGTGGACGTGGGGTGTGGGCACGAGGCAGAACTTTCGGTCCACCTGATTTCCACGTACGGCCTTAGGGCGTTCGGCGTCGACCCGACGCGGAAGCACGCGCCTGCATTGCGAACGATTGAGCAGCGCTACGCTGAGCGGTTCAGATACCTCGCCCGCGCCGTGGCCGCAAAAGGAGGCACACTGACTTTCCACGAGAGCGATGTAAACGAAAGCGGTTCTCTTCTTGGCGACCACACCAACGTAGTACACGACACGATTCGCAGCTATCAGGTCGAGGCCGTGACCCTCCGTGGCCTGCTGGAGGAGATTGGCTGTGAGCACGTCGACTTTCTAAAACTGGATCTGGAAGGCGCAGAATATGAACTGCTCGACACGGTTGCGGCCGATGCGCTGCAACCGTTCACGCAAGTGTTTGTCGAGTTCCACCATCACTGCATCGAACGGTTCTCCGTACAGGACACCCGCAGGGCAGCAGAAGACATGCGGCAGAAAGGATTCCAATCGTTCACTCTAGACGACCACAATTATCTGTTTTATCGGTAGCATCGGAACATGTATGGGCGCACCCCGCTGTTACGAGGCCCGCTTGACCCCGTTTGTGTTTCACACCGCGGTGTCGTTGCAGACGATCCGAAACGAAAGACCGGAAGCCGGGGGATCGCCTGGCACAAACCGGTTAGGGCGGCCCCAACACGATTCGCCGCGTGTACCACGCTACTTTCCGAGCTATCATGCACTGTATATATCGACCTTAAAGGACGGAACCTCGCCTCTGGAAAGCCGCTGTCGATCTGGCGGGCCGGTTCGGCATGACCGCCGGTGACGTCGCCCTGGCTCGGGCCCACTGCGGCCCAGATCGGATGTCGCAGATGGCCCGCCCCCCTGATCGTCATCGTGTCCGCCCTGAGCGCGTGGACGGCACTATGCCGATAACTTGAGATAAGGTGTGTTTCCGGCTGATTGATGAATGCTCGTTTCTGCCACACGGGGCACCAGCCGAGTCGCGCTTCTGTGCGACTTGGTGGACCAGTGGCGGAATTGATTTCGCTTTTCATCGACTTGTGTGCAACTGAGACGCAGCGACATTACATGACAAAGCTGTGCTTCGTTCTCGGCACGCGTCCGGAGGCCATCAAGCTGGCTCCGGTGGTGCTGCTGGCCAAGCGGCAGCCGCATCGTTTCACCACCCACGTCTGTGTGACCGGCCAACACCGCCAGATGCTCGATCAGATGTTGGCCGTTTTTCACATCACTCCTGACGTGGATCTGGATCTGATGAGGCCGGATCAGACACTGGCCGACATCAGCGCCAGGACGATTCAGGGCGTCAGTGGCGTGCTGGAGACCATTCGCCCGGACTGGGTGCTTGTGCAGGGCGATACAACGACTGTGTGGGCGGCGGCGGTGGCGGCGTTCTTCCTGGGTATTCGCGTGGCTCACGTCGAGGCGGGCTTGCGGACGAACGATAAGCGGCAGCCTTTCCCCGAGGAGATCAATCGCCGCCTGGCCAGCCAGATTGCCGATCTGCACTTCGCGCCCACCGAGCGAGCCCGCGCCAACCTGCTGGCCGAGGGCATACCCGCCGATCGCATCGCAGTCACCGGCAATACGGTGATCGATGCCCTGCACTGGGTGCTCGAGAAAAACCGGACTTGTCCGTCTGCGGATGTGACCGCCATCCGCGAATGGACCGACCGGCACGTGGGCGATCGCCGCATGGTGCTGATCACCGGCCATCGGCGCGAGAGCTTCGGCCAGGGCTTCGAAAATATTTGTCGGGCGATCGCTACGCTGGCGGCCGATAACCCCGATGTGGCCTGGGTGTACCCGGTACACCTGAACCCCAACGTGCAGGAGCCGGTCCGAGCGATCCTGGGCAACGTCGATGGCGTACACTTAATAGAGCCTCAGCCATATGCGGCGTTCGCCTGGCTGATGGACCGAAGTAGCCTTATTCTGACCGATTCAGGCGGCGTACAGGAGGAGGCGCCCAGTCTGGGCAAGCCCGTGCTGGTGATGCGAAACAAGACCGAGCGGCCCGAGGGCGTCGAGGCGGGCGTGGTCAGGCTGGTGGGCAACGAGTGCGAACGAATCATAGCCGGCTGTCGCGAGATCCTGAGTGAGGATCTGGCAAGGCGGCCTGGGATTAGTCCGTATGGCGATGGCAAGGCAGCACGGAGAATCCTCAAGGCGTTAGCGCCGACCTAGGGTGAAGCGGGTAGAGTGCGTGCGAGCCGGTTAGCTGTTCAGCCAGACCGCCTTGGCTGGCAGAATGAGAAGGGGTGTGCAGTACCGGCACACGCTGCCAGGGAGCTTGCATGACATCCATCAGCATTGGTGCAGCCATTGTGCTGTCCCTGGTGGCGTTGGCGGGGTCGCGGCCGCGCACGGCGGCCATGGCACTGGTGCTGTCGTACTTCTTCGCGCTTCCCGTAACCATTTTCGCCACGGGGGCGAACTCCGCCGTCTTTGTATGTGATATCGTGCTGCTGGCCGTGTTGCTGCGCTGGGGGCGCACGAGTATGCAGCGCATGCGTCAGGTACAGGTGCCCGGTGCGATGGCGTTGTGGGCGCTGATGGGTTGCGTTGTGGTGTCGCGACTGTTCGTCGTTTTCAGGCTGCCGACGTTTATGTCGTTTATGCATCTGGGCTTCTACTCGCTTCGGTTCCTCATGTTCGTGCTGAACTTCGTGGTGCTCGCGACGCTGCCCTTGACTCGCCAGGATTATCGCAAGCTCCTCGGTTGGATATGCCTGCTGGTAGCCGCCCTCGGCGTGGGCAACCTGGTCTCTAGCACGGGCCTGGTCAACCTGAACTTCTATGTGGGCGACATCCTCAAATACGGGCCGCAGGAAATCCGGGACGATCCCGAGCTGATGCACAGTTTTCTATTGGGCTTCAATCGTGCCGTGATCGGACTGTTTGCGTATACGGGAATCATGCTCGTCCTGCTCCGTGCATGGCTGGGCGGCAAGGGCTGGGGTGTCTTGATGTTTGTGCTGTTGCCGCTATATGGGTTCCTTCTGCTCGACAGCTTTTCCCGCTCGGCAATCATCGCGATCGTCGTGGGATTGACCGTGCTGGGTTTTCGCGTTGGCGCCCGGCGTCTGATCGGCCTCAGTTTTGTGCTTACCATCGGTGGAGTCGTTCTGATTCTGCTGGCGACAGACGTCAGCGTGTGGGGTGAGCGCTTCGGGGCGCTCTACTCTGCCGAGGCGTTCAGGAAGTCCACGGGTGCAGGGCGGATCGAGGGGTGGTTGCAGGTCCTGGCCTACCTCAAGAACCATCCCGAGTTTCTCATTCTTGGTGCGGGTTTTTACGGCTACGGGGCGCATTTTGTGCGCATCGCGGCTGTGACGCGGGGTTCTGCGGGCCACAATATGTACGTGCACTCACTGGGTGAACTCGGCGTGCCGGGTTTGACCTTATTCCTCATTCTGTGGACGAGGCTGGTGCAGACGTTTTACCGAATGGGCGCCGGTAGCAATCCCGATTCGGAGCAGCAGCTCGTCGGTAGAGCGATGGTTGCGTTTTGGGTGGGCGTGCTTGCCTCCGGCGTATCGCAGGAGAGCCTCTATCCCATTTATACGATGTACAGCTCGGCATGTCTGATGATGTTGGTCTTTGCCGTCACGCTCGCCGCATATCAGCCTGCCGCGATGCCTGTGCCGTCGATGGGCTATACGGTGCCGTCAGTCTGGGCGCGACGCGGGCCGGAGCTTGGTTATGACGTCCGACGGATGTGAGGCGGCGCCGTCCAGACAGCAGGGCGTGCTCTCCAACTTCCTCTCGCTGCTGGTCGGATCGCTGTCGGTGCAGGCGATCAATTTCTGTTACCAGGTCTACGCCGCGCGATCGCTGGGGCCCGACAACTTCGGAACCTTCAGCTTCATTATCGCAATTGTCGTCATGCTGGGGGTCTGCGTGAGCTTCGGGCGCGGGCCGGTCATCATCAGGGAGATCGCCGTCTCCGACGCCGCTCGCCGCCACTGTGTAATACGGGCGGCGCTCTGGCAACATCTGCTCATATCCTCCGTCGGCGCGCTTCTGTTGTGTGGGGGTTCCTGGTTCATTCCGCGGCTGTCCTCTCACCTGATCTACATCGGGTTGGCTGCCGGCTCACTGGTGGCGGTTGGGGCTGGCGCGGTGCTGGACGCCTACTTCAAGGGCGCGCGCCGCATGGCCGTTTCCTCTGTGTCGATGGTGCTGCGCGTGGTCACCAAGGCCGTCATCGGGGTAGCGCTGCTATGGTACGGGTTGTCGGTGCTGTCGCTGTTCGTGGCTCTGCTGTGCTCGGACGTTCTGGCGACGGTGTTTCTGGTCGTGGCGTACCATCTTCACACGGGGCGCTGGCCGTTGCCTGGCCGGCGGGCAGAAGGGCGCATGCTGTTGTACGATGGCGCCCAGATCGCCCTGAGCGACTTGACCGGCGCCGCATTCAACCGATTCGACTGGATCTTCCTGGGCAGTCTCAAGGCCGCCGCGACGGTCGGCGTGTATAGCGCAGCCTATCGCTTCTTCGAGATTCTGATACATGTTCCGGGACAGATGGCGGTGGCGGCGTTCCCCACCATCTGCGAAAGCGAAGGACGCCCCGGTGACAACCGTCCGCAACTGATTCTCGCCTTGAAGCTCGCAGTGCTGCCCGGCTGCGTGGCGTGCGCGTTCCTGTATTTCTGGGCCGCGCCGGTCATACTGCTCGTGCTCGGTCCGGCGTACGCCGAAGCACCGCTGCTGCTGCAGGTGCTAGGCTTGTCGCTGCCGTTTCACGGGGCGTGCGGCATCCTGTATCATCTTGCGATCGCCAGGAGACGGCAGAGGTACCTGGTATGGAGTTCCGGTGCGTGCGCACTGGCCAACATCCTGTTGTGTCTACTGCTCATTCCGCGCTGGGGCGGGCTTGGTGCGGCGATGGCCATGGTGCTGCCGAGCGTCCTCCAGGTATTTCTGCTCGCCCTGGCGGCGCGTGAGACGGCGAGCCTGCCGGGCGTGTTGTGGTGCGGCGTTAAGGCCGCGACGGTGGCGACGGTGATCGGTGTGAATGCCCACGCCCTGTCGCTGGTCGGTTGTCCGTGGCCAGCGACACTGGGAGTCGCCCTGGTGCTGGTCGCGCCGGCCGTCTGGGCCTGGAGCGGATTGGATGCGCACGAGAAGCAGAGAGTCCTGCGATTGGTGCAGCGGCTGTTGGGTCGCCCAAGGCTGCTGCATGGGCCGCCCGAGCAGACTGACGCTGTGCGAGCCACCAAGTAGGGCGTCGTGATGCGTGTGCTGTATGTTATACCCAGTATGAGGCGAGGAGGGGCGGAGACGCTGCTTGCGGCGCAGGTGCCCCACTTCATCGCCCAAGGCGTGGAACCGATTATCGTCACGATCAGCGACCAGGACGCGCTTATTCGGGAAACGCAGCTTCCGGTCCGCCACGTCTCGCTGGGATTGACGTCCGCCACCAGCACGATTGGAGGTTTCTGGCTGTCCATCGCCATCGCGCGGCGGCTGAGGCGGGTGATTCGTGAGTTTCGGCCGGACCTGGTCCATCTGAACCTGTACAAGTCGGACGCGTGGGGCCGGTTGGCGGCGCGCGGGCTGTCCGACACAGTGACGACCTGGCACAGCACTGACCGGTGGATGAGTCAGAGATCCATCAGCAATGTGTTTCGGCGTTGGCTGGAGCGCCGCACCTTGAAGCGGAGCAGCGCGCACGTAATCGCCGTGAGCGAAGCGGTCAGAACATGGTCATGCCAACACCTTAGGGTGCCATCTGACAGGGCGAGGACCATCTACAACGGCGTGGATTTGTCGCGTTTCATCGACGCCATACCGTCGCGGCATAACCGCCCCCTGCGGATCGTGATGGTGGGCCGGTTCTACAGGGAAAAGGGGCAAGACATTGCTCTGGAGGCCCTGCGTCTGGTGCGCGATGCGGTGGTGCCCTTTACAGCCGACCTGCTTGGTGAAGGTCCCTTACTGGAGGATATGAAGCGCCTGGCGAAGCAACTGGACCTGGGCGACAGCGTTCGCTTTTGCGGGGTGTGCCGCGACGTGCCGGCCGCGCTGCCGAGCTACGACCTTTTCCTGATGCCGTCGCGGTTCGAAGGCCTGGGCATGGCGGCGCTGGAAGCGATGGCGTCCTACGTACCGGCCGTGGCATCGAGAGTCTCGGGCCTTCAGGAGGTGTTCGATCACGAAGAGAACGGGTTGCTCGTGCCTCCAGAGGATCCGCAGGCCCTGGCTGAGGCGATCATCCGGATGCTTCAGGACGAGCCGCTGAGAAGACGACTGGCCCTGGCCGCCCGCCGGAAGGTCGAGCGCTGCTTCGACCTGAAGCGCCAGGTTCAGAAGATCATGGCCTACTACCGCCAGATTTGCGGGAAGGACGGCGGCGCAATGGACGATGAGCCATAGGCTTGGACGCGGGTGGTAAGTATGGGCCTTTGTAACGATGGTTCTGCAAGTCGGCAAGAGAGCGGGCGCGGCACGGACGCCGAGCGACCTTTGATCACGGTGTTCGTGCTGAACTGGAATCGGCGGGACGATTTGCTCCGATGCCTGGAGAGCGTGCGGGGGCAGACGTATAGGCCGATCGATATGCTCGTCGTCGACAACGGCTCGGACGATGGCTCGGCCGATGCTGCCGAACGCGCGTTTCCCGAGGCTACTGTGGTCCGTCTGGATCGAAACTACGGGTGCCCCGGCGGGCGCAATCGTGGCATCGGGCACGCCAAGGGGGACTACATTTTCTTCGTCGACAATGATGGGATTCTGCACGAGCAGGCCGTCGAACGGGCCTACCGCGCGATGTGCATCGATCGGCGCATAGGTGTGGTGACCGGGCGGGTGAAGGACTTTTCCTGCCCCCAGGAAGTGGACGAACGCTGTGGGGTGGAATCAGACGATGCGTCACGATTCGTTTCATCGTTCCAGGGCGGAATCTCCATGCACCGCAAATCAATGTACCGTGACGTGGGTACGTACCCTGATGACTACATGTACGGTGCAGAAGAGACCAACATGAGCTTGCGCATGCTCGACCGCGGTTACCTGATCTATCGTGACACCACGGTGGTCCTGTGGCACAAGCGAGCGGCTACTGCGCGGGACCGTCGACGCGAGTTTCTACACGCTCGGGCCAACTCGCTGGCGACAGCGTGGCAACTCTATCCGTTCGAGCTCGTGCTGCTGTATTCGCTGCGCTACTGGTTCCAGGATTCCACTCTGGCGATTCGCCGCCGGCTGTTTCGCGCCTGGTTGTGCAGCGTGCCGCGTTCGTGGCGCCGGGCGGTCGCAACCGCTCTGCGGGAGCGCCGTCCCGTGCGACGGCGCACGATGCAGCTCTACTGGCGACTTCGTGATAGCACGATCACCACGGCCGACGACGCGGTCCGTACGGAGGCAGGCTATTGGCGCTCTGTATGGCATCTTTACCTATGGCGGAGACGACTTGGCGCGGATAGTTAACCAAACGATGAATGAATCACATGCTGGCACCAAAGGGTGGCAATGATCGACAAATCCAACCCAGCAACGTTCGACGACGAATGCATGCACCTCACATACACGGATGTCGATGTGCGCATTTCTCCAAGAGAGCGGACGGGGGGGGGGGGTATGAGTCACCTTCGCCGCTTGAAGCCTACGGTAACGGGAGGCGGCCATAATCTGGTAACGGGGATGCTGCTTGCCGTGTTTACCAGCGCCGTCGCGTCGGGACAGACGCTTCCGGCGAGTCAGCCGCCGACAGCAGCGCAGGTTGCAGAGTGGCTGGAAGTTCTCAAGCCTCTGCCGAAGGTCCATTACGCTTGGTCGATCCAGAGGCCGCTTGCCGTGACTCCGAATGACCCTCGCTTATACCATTACGTGAGGATCACGCACGTCTTCCCCCTTAGCAGCTACTGGACCTCGCCGAAGGAGATCGGGTCAGCCGTCATCACGTGCCGCGCCGTCAACGCCACCAAGCCGTCGATCCCGGCGACGCTCAGCATCGTGTGGTCGCCATGGCACTACAAGTTTGGCGACGATCGGCCCCCGACCGATTTCGGTCCGTCGCACCGCGCGGAGATCGAGTTCTTTCGCGAGAAACACACTCTGGTCAAGCGGTGGCTCACCGCAGCCAATGCACGCCACCACGCGGACGTGCGAGTGTCGGCACTGGTGTTCGACTCCGAACAGTTCACTGTCAAGCCGGGCGACGATGCGTGGAACAACGCCATGACCCGCAAGTACAACGAGATTTACGACGTCGCCAAGGAGATGTTTCCCGACGCACAGGTCATTTGGTACGCGCGCGGGCTTAGTAGTCGCTTCACCCTCAAGGAGAAGGGCGACGCTGTCTCCTGTGACCTCTTTCGCGTGCCGGACATTGCGGATATGCGGGGGTACTTCCGCCGAACCGTGCGCGTGGCCAACAGGCTCGGCGTCAAGCAGATCATTCCCTTCGTAGCGATGGCATCGGGTTATCGGCGAACGGCCGACGCCAAGTGGCGCTTCGATTTCGGGTGGAACTACGATCTCCGCGATTCCTGGCAGATCGGGGCCGAACTGAACAACCCGTGGTATGGAGATCGGCCCGCGGAGTATGCCCCGTGGAACAGGGCGACGGCTGTGTTCTTCTTCCCCCATGCGTTCGACGCGCGTTCACCGTACTGGGCGCGACACTTCGTGGCCTACGTGCGCGGTGCACATGGGATCAGGGAACTGCCGTAGCTCCGTCTGCTGGAGGACAACGCGAGGCTCAAGTTAGGCTCTGCCTGAGAACTCGTTAAACTGCTGATCTGATGGTGCCACTTGGCAGGAGGCTGGGCTTAGCAGGGAGGGCAGCAGGGCGCGACGACACGAGTTCACGGACGAGCAATGGGAGAGCTGGTCAAGCCCGTCTTCCCTCCGGCACGCAGAGGCGGACGGGGAAATGTAAGACACCACAGGCCCCGGACAGCGCATCGAGCGGTTGGAGTGCCCATTATGATACACTCTGGAAGGAGGCGCGTAGCCGTCTTTCAGACCGTACTGCCGAGTTACAGGGTGGGCGTTTTCCGGGCCATCGCCGATAGCGAAGCCTACCAATACACTTTCCACTTCGGTAGTAGCCGGGGAGAGCCGGCCCTCCATGTGGCTGCTGGTGAGCGGGCGTTGCCGTGCCGCTATGCGCGAACACGAAGCTTACGTTTGCCCGGGATGAGAGCACCCCTGCGGTTCCAGCCAACGGAAGTCCGTGCCGCGTTCGGTCATGAGTTCGATGTACTGATTTTTGGTGCCGATCTGCATGTTGTCTCATATGTCGTCGCGTCTGTGCTGGCTCGCATTTGTGGTAAGAAGGTGATCCATTGGGGACACACGCTTGGCAAAGGGACCCCCCAGCGCGACTGGAAGTGGTCCATTCGTCGACAAGTGATGAGACTCGCGGATGGCGTGCTGCTCTATGGTGAACGCGAGCGTGAGGCACTCGCCCGACTTGGGATGCGGATGGACAAAGTGCTCGTCGCGCCCAACGCGCTGGACACACGTCAGGCCCGGCTTCTACGCGGCGCACTCACCGAGAGCATGTTGGCCCACTTTCGCGGTCAGAAGGGGCTCGTCGGTCGGCGGATTCTGCTCTATGTGGGGCGCCTCCTGCCGGAGAAGAGAGTCACCCAGCTCGTTGAGGCCATGCCCCATCTACGGCGCCGCGTCCCGGACGCCAAGCTTGTGATTATCGGCGACGGCCCCGAAAGAGACATGATTGCCAAGCTCATCAAACGCCTGGACACAACCGGTGCCGTGGATATGGTAGGCGCCGTGTTCGATGAGCAGGAGTTGGCACTGTACTTCATGTGCGCGGAATTGGCCGTGTCCGCCGGCGGAATAGGACTCATGGTCAACCATGCATTCGCCTACGGGGTGCCCGTGCTCACCAGCGACAATCTCTGGATTCACGGTCCGGAGGTCGCCATGATCCGACCAGGTGTGACGGGGATGTTCTTCAGAGATCAGCAACCCTCGTCCCTGGCAGCATGCGCCGCGACGCTGATGAACGATCCGGCCAAGCGGGCACAGATGAGGCAAGCCTGCATCCGGATGATAGATGGGAGGTACAATGAAAAGGCGATGGCCAGAGCTTTCGACGACGCCGTTCGTTACGTCCTGGAGCATTGAGGTCCACCATATCCACGGGGCGTGAGGTGACGCATCGCTCGGCCGGGTGCTACATCCTGGAACTGTCGACTATAGGTTCTGGTACATGTTTTCCAGCTGAAGCACAAGTTCGCAGCTTCGTTGTACGGACTCGATTGAATCGCCCTGCCCGCCATTCAATATTGTGCTGCATATTGTCCGGTACATGCGCTTGTGAGCGATTGTCTTGTTGATCCGTTTTCTGCGCAGCACGCGCGTGGCATCTTCGGCGCGGTATTGCCCTGCATTGTCTACCGTTACGGTCTTGCCCTTGGCTCGAAGCTCGACGTGGTCTTGAAGACCGATCCGAGGGCTACCTTCATCCGTCAGGAACATGCCGAAGACCGCGCCGTTGGATAGCTCGACGCTCACATGAAGATCGCCGTTGCCCCCCCGCCAAAGGTCGCAGGTAGCCGGTTCGCAGAACCCATTCATGAAGAGGAAGTGATCCAGCCAGTGACAGCCATTGCTGATCAATCGGCTGCCTGAGTTGGGCCACGTATACCAATGCCGGCGAGGCAGCGGGACCTCGAAGACTGTACAGTGGTAGTGGACGGGGTCACCCTCGTGCACGCCCAGGTCGGACCGAGCCATTTGCCAGAGGGGATTGTATCGCTTCTGGAAGCAGGCGAAGTAGAGTCCAGGGCAGTCATGCAGAACATCCAAAAGTTGCGTCAACTGCTGGGACGTGGTCACGAGCGGTTTCTCGACTACGACCCGTCCCCCGCGGCGCAAAGCTGCGACCGCAAGGGGCGCGTGCGTGTGATGATACCCCGCGATGAAGTACACGTCGTACCGCTCATCGTCGCGAAGGCGGTCGCACGTGTCATAGGAAACAGACGTCCCGTCGAGCCTGCCAATCTGTGTAGGATCAATCTCATGGACACAGCGAAGGCGAATACGCCCGGATAGGTAGGGCATGATCCATTGCTTCGCGTAATTGCCGAGGCCGAATACCACAGCCGAGAGACTGTCGCTTCCATCCGCGCTGGTGATTAAACGTTCCTGAACCGGCGTGGGTCGGTCAAGCGGTAGTCTTACCGCTTTGCCTGGATCGATTCGCCGAAGCTCCGCTTGGGCCCACTGCAGCAGCCCTGCAATCGCTTTCGAGATATCCTGGCCGCTGAACTCGCTCCATCCCGCTACCGTGTGCCACTCGTCGGTCGCATTGGGGGCGGACTCGCTCAGCCAATGTATCGCGCCTTCGCAATGAAATCGCTCAGAAAGGCCCGGGGCGGCAAGCGCCACGCACTCCGCCGGGAGCACCACGCGCTCCACACACTCGGGATGACAGGGCGCAACGAAAACGACGGGGGCCCCGGCCTCTTGATGAGCCGCCTCGCCCGCTTCGAGCACGCGCCCGATCCCGACGGCCAACACCCGCCGATCCCGCAGCGACTCGGCCCGGCGAGACCGCACCTTTCGCAGCAGCGTTCTGACGCCGACCTCGCAGAGGTAGTTCCATATCCGGCGCAGGCTGCGAGGCTGTTCGAAGTAGACATCACTGATCCTTCGTAGCGGCCACCACGCTGATACCGCTACTCGCACTTGCGTTCTCGACAAATGGCAGTCGAGATAGCCGTCTTGCCAGGCGTTACCAAGGATGTACATCACTCACCTCACGCTGCATCTTGCGACCGTTATTATACGGGTACGGCGCCCAAAACGCCACCCTCGTTTCCGCCGTTGCTTAGTCACACGACCTTCAGAGTTGCTTAAGCAGGCAGATGACGTGGTTGGCGATGTCATCCCAATCATTCAGCATGCTTCCAAGACGCGCTCGTCCCTGCTGGCGGAGTTGTTGCCGTGTCTCAAAGTCGTCCTTAATACGCAGAATCGCACGTTTCATAGAACGAGGATCCCTCGGGTCGAAATATAGGGCCGCGGCGCCGCACAGCCCGTGCGCAAAGTCCAAGTCACTTGTCAGGATTGGCAAGCCAAAGTGCATAGCCTCCAGGTAGGTTCCGGTGAATGACTCCAGCAGTGTGGGCAGCAGGAGCGCGTCGCAGTTCGCGTAATACGACGCCAGCACCTCCTGGGACAGGGGACCCACATTGATGATGCGATCAGTCAGGTCCCGCTTGGCGATCGCTCGCAGAAGCCTCGCCGCACGGGGATGTTGGTCGGGTGCAATCGTCAAGACAACGACGACCTCGCTCAGTTCTTCCTTAAAACGGCTAAAAGTATCCACAATACTTTCTAGGTTCTTGTGCGCATAGTACCTGGTCAAGCACAGCAACTTTGTAAAGCCGTCAAACGGAACAAGCGCCGGGGGCGGGCTCGCATTCGCCGGGCGAGCCAAGAGCGCCGTGGATACCGCGTTCGGGCAGATGGCAGTCCGACCTTTGTAGTCGTGGGTCTGCCGAAGGCGGCGCTCGGCGACAGCCGTTTGGCAAAGCACGAGTTGTGCTCGACGGAGCGTTTTTCTTAGATGCTGGGCATGATACCGCCAGATCAACCTCAACATGGGCGTTTCCTGGCCGTACTGCTCGGAGGGATAGAAGTGGTGCGCATCCTGAACCAGGATAGCTTGGGGACAGGGCGGATCGAGAAGCCCGCGATTGCCCAGTGACAGAATAACATCGGGACCGAACCTCTTAACCAGCCTGGGCTCTTCAAACGTCCGATACAGCCACAGACGCACGCGTTTGCCCCTATCGTGACGGAAAACGGCTTCACACCGCGGCACGTGCTCGATAATCGGCTCGTATCCCACGCCGGCGGGGAGCGTGAGCAAGTACGTGTGCTCCGGAGCCACCCGCCCCATGGCGGCAATCATGTTCTTGCCGACAGAAAGCCCCCCAGCCGCCCGGAGGGCGTCGGCCAACACCGCAATGCGCATCGGTCTCTCAAGCGGCTGCGAGTCTGTCAACTGCCACCCCGCGGGGGCGCCCCTGCACCTCAGATAACGAAACACGGTCGCCACCGATCTCGTCTGATAATCTGGGTCCGCGCCGCAAATCGCGGTGGGCCCCTCTCTACCTTAGCCGGACAGGATATCCAGCAGACGCCGACTCGCCAAGGGGACGAACGGATACCACCGCTAACTGTGGCAAGTTCCCGTTGACGCCTCGATGTCTTGGGGCGACCCGGCCATTTTCGCGTCTGTATGGTCGGCAGCCGAACGAGCATCCGTGCGAGGCGGCAAGCACGTCTTCGTCAAGCAGTCGCTGCCGCTGCCCTCGGCCTTTGCCGGCGAAGTTGACTCGGCTGACAGGTAGCTCGGCCCGGTAGCGCGGTCGCTCCCGTGATCTGCTGCGTCTGCCGCAACGCCCCCCGGCGGACGAACGGACCGCCTCATAGGCAATGCAGGTTGGATACGCACACATGTCGCCCACGGCAAGAGAGGGGTGTCCGACTACTATAAACATTCGGTCCCCATTCCCGAAGTGATGGCCGCCCCGACGTCTATCCGGGCGAGGGCGGACTGGGAACTCGCAGACCAGGCGCACGCGCCGTATAATTGCGGCGATGGCTACGGCTCGCCGGTAAACCAGCGAAACAGAATGGCTGCGTCGTGCAGATCGCCGTCGCCGTCGCCGTCCAAGTCGGTGGTCGGATCGGGCAGCGGCTGATCGGGCCCCTCCATCGCCACCAGCACCGCAGCCGCATCGAAAAGGTCGACGTCACCGTCGGTGTCCAGGTCGGCCTGGATGGGCGACGCCTCGTCGCAGCCCATATCGACGCGCAGGTAGAGCACGCGCGGCTGGTCGTCGATGTCCACGTCATTGGGGTCGACCGTGAGGTCCGGATCGCCGAGGTTGATGCAAGACGAACGCGCAGACACATGATAGTCGTTATCCTGCCAGGAGTTTGGATCGTCGTCGAGCCCGTCGGGATCGACAAAGCCTGGATCGACCTCAACGTTGCCCGGGCCCCACACCAGCGTGCTGTTGGGGTCGAGGTAAACGCCTGCCTGCCCGCCCTCCACATCACAATGAGCCACGTTCACCCACGCATTGCTCTCCAGGGCGATGGCTGCAGCCGTCGTGGCCGTGTTGCCCCATAGGATGCAATTGATCAGCGAGGCGGGGTCTTCGGTCGAGGGCATCAAGCCCATGTAGTACCCGCCCCCCAGCGGTGCATGGTTGGCGACGATTGTACAGTTGCGCACCACGGCGTAGCACCAGGCCAATCCCCCCCCTGCGATCCCCGCCGTGTTGTGGCTGATCAGGCAGTTGGTGATCGGCGCCGAGGAGCTTCGGATCCCGCCGGCGTATTCGTCCGCTGAGTTGCCGCTGATAATGCAGTTGCTGATCGAGCCATTGCATGCCGCCATGCCGCCGGCGCCGTCGTCAGCCTGATTGCCCAGGATCGCACAGCCGGTAATCGCGCCAGCGCAGAGATACATGCCGCCGCCGCTTCGCTGGGTCGAGTTGTTCTGAACGATGCAGTCGGTGATCGGTCCATAGCAGCCGACAATCCCGCCACCGCTGATCCGCGTGTGATTGTCGTCGACCAGGCAGCCAGTGATCGCGCCGTTACAGTAGCCCAAGCCGCCTCCGCCCACTGCGGCGTTGCCGATGATCCGACAGTATTCGATCGCCCCGTTGTGGTAGACGATTCCGCCGCCGATGTCACGACACCAGTTGTCGACCAAGTCGCAGTAACGGATGGTCGCCGAGCTCAGCGTCCCGTAGATGGCCCCGCCGTCACCGTCGTGGGCGGCCCCGGTTATGGTGAATCCGCTGAGGAGCGTCCCCGGTCCTTCCGACCCGTAGAAGCGTACAGCCACGCCCTCGTGCGTGTTGGGGTCGCTGTCGAGGTCGGCGTTGATGATGGTGGCGCTCACGATCAGTGGGTCGGTGGGGTCGGTGCTGCGGACGGTGATCCTCTTGCCGCCGAACAGGAGTTGCTCGCGGTAGGTGCCCAGGCTGACGATGACGGTGTCGTCCGGCTGGGCTGCATCGATGGCATCCTGGATCGTCGGATAGGGAGCGGGCACGAGCAGCTCGTCGGCCCCGGTTGGCAAGGCGCTTAGCCAGACAGTCAACGCGGCTGCCCAGTACCTGGAGTTCACCGACTTCCCCTCCGTGGTTTCAGACCACGACATGTGCGGGGATGCACAGACAGCGTTCCCCGCATCTACAGCATATTATAGCCGCTCTGGCCCGTGCTTCGGGGGCACGAGCGCCGCTTTTGTCTGTTGTTCCAAGCCTTATAGGTCCGACAAGAATGGCCCGTCGGCAGGCAACCATTCACCGAAAGGCTCTCCAATGGGCTTTTTTGTCTGCGAATCGCGGGCGAGTGCGAGAGCGAACCAAGGGCACGCCATCGATCAGATTTGCCAGCTCGGTGGCTGTCGGCACGGCAGAGCCCGCTCAGGCGTTGACTTTGCCCCGGGGCTGGAGGAAGCCGAAGGCCTTTTCCAACAAGAGGTTACAGCGATACCACCCAGCGGTTCAGCCCCGGCGACCCGCGGCCGGCCGAAGCCCGCTTGGGCCCTGCTCTGTGCGAATTATTCTTCTGAAATCAGCTTGAATCCGGTTCGCTCGCGGATGCGCTGCGAGTCGAACCAGTCGTTGCGGAAGGTTCGCACCACTTCCAGTTGAAGTGTCTGGGCAACCTGCGCGCGACGTTCCTGGTAAAGCTGTTCGGTAACCCGCTCGGTCTCGACCCATTGCACCACGGCTTGCCGCTTCAGCTTCGGCAGCGCCACCGTGCGGATCGGCGATACGCCGTTTTCGGCGGCCTCGGCCAGATCGAAGCACGCCTCAACAAACTCCTTGCTGCTGCCGATGCCGGTTACCAGCGGCGGCCGTTGCTGCGTCATGCCGAACTGAACCATCTGCATCGACAAGGGTTGAACGCGCGGGAACGGGGCTGGTTCGAGCGCGCGGAGTTGATCGCCCAGCTTCTCCTTCAGCACCTCGGCCTGCTCCACGGCTGCCGACAAGTCGGAATCGGCTGCCGCAGCCGCAAGCTGCTCGACCTGCTCGCCCGCCCGCAAATAGGCCTTGTATTCGCGCAGATCGGCCTCCACGCGCGGGCGCACCTCCTCCAGCGACTGCGGAACCTGCGACGGGCTGACCTCGGTAACCCGGAAGATGTAGAAGTTGCGGGGATTGTTGGGCGAGCCGTCGCGAAGCGGCGAACGCGTCGGCTCGTACGGCGACAGCCTCAACGACGCTCCCGGGCCCATTGGGGCAGCCGCTAGTCCTTTCACCCGAAAGATATACTGGGAAAACGGCAGGGGGCGGTTGTTTTCGTCTCGTGCGTAGGCCATGCCGATGCCCGGCACTGCGGCGGCGTCCCGCGAGGTGAGCAACTCCGTCGAGCGATACAGTAACGGAACCCCCTCGCCGCTGATTTCGGCTGCCAGGTCGCTCATGTGGCCGGCCTCGGTCGCCGTCGGCGGCGCCTGCTTGTATCCGTCTTTGTCGGGGCGCACCTCGTACCAAGGCTCCTGCAGACGTTCGCTTGCGCGTTGGATGAGTTGCCCGGCCACCTTCATCGCCTGCTCGGTCATCAGCCGGTCGACAAGCTGCTCCGTCACCTCCCCGTAGCTCTTGAGGCGCGTAACGGGTTGGCTCGATGTGGTGGGCATGCTGCTGGCTGGCTCGGTCGCGGCGGCGGTCGTCGTGGCCGGCTCGGAGACAGTGAATTCGTCCGGATGCTCCCGGTAGTACTTCAGCGCCCGCGACTCCACGCGGCGGACCATGGTTTCCGGCTGGGCCTCTTTGATCTGGTCAATATCGGCTACCAGGTATTCCACCCGCACGCGATCGGGCCAGCGGTAGCCGTAGCCCAGGCGCTCGTCCTCACCCGGCAACACGTCCTTGTACGTCTCGAAGTGTTCCTGGAGTTCTGCGTCGGTCAGCACTTCGTTAGGATCGAGAAACTCGTCCGCCCGCAGCGCCACCAGCTTGACGTGCACCTTTTCGTAGGCATCGCGGACCCCCAGCCGAACACGCGGTTCAGCGACATCCACCCCCTGCATGGCCAGCCTTGCGGCCGTGATCACGCGCAGGAAGTCGGCCACGGAGTCGTATACGAACGCCAGCGCAACCTCTCGGTTCTCCCGCAGCATGTCGATCCGCTGGGCCATGCCCTGTTGACCGGAAAGGAACTGCTCGACCTGCTCCCGGCTGATCTGCACGCCCATCCGCTCGGCCTCGCGCGACAGACACAGCCAGTCGTACGTGTCCACCTCCGGGGCGCCGCTGTAGAAGTCACCGGGGATCATCTGGTAGGCTACCATCTGCCAGGGAAGCCGTAAGTTCTGTAATATATTGACCTTAGCGAGGTTCACCCGCCAGGTGCGCATCCTGACCTTTTGATCGAGGACTTCGGCCAGCACCTCCTTACTTGGGTCGCGGCTAAAGGTCTGCTGCAAGGCCGTTCCACCCAGCCAGACGACCAACAGACCGGAGGCGAATACCGCCAGGAGCTTCTTGTTGTGCTTGCGAAACCACTTCATCATGGCTAGCTACTCCCGGATCTCTTCAGAAAGCGGACGGGGGCAGAAGATAGGCATACGAGGTGAGAAAAGCAAGCGAAAAGGCTTTGCCCACAATTGGTTGCGCCGCTTCTGGTTGACAGGCAGACCCGCCCTTGCTAGCGTCCCGCCCTCGGCGTGTCGACCTGGGGCCTATAATGTCCCCTGTAGAAAGCCAACGCGCATTCCGATATAGGCAAACACTGCGGGCGGCTTCGTCAGGTGAGTCCGAGGCCGGATCGTGGGTGGGAAGATGGGCAAGTCCAAGGATACCTCGAGCAAAGCCAGCCAGTCGCACAGCCTGGTCATCGTTGAGTCGCCTGCAAAGGCCAAGACCATAAAGCGTTATCTAGGCGTCGGTTACGTCGTTGAGGCATCGCTGGGGCACGTCCGCGACCTGCCGCCGCGGCAGCTCGGGGTGGACTTAAACGACCAGTTCCGCCCCACCTACGAGATCCTCACCGGGCGTAAGAGGGCGGTCGGTCAGCTCAAGAAACGGGCTGACACCGCCGAGTGGGTCTATCTGGCCACCGACCTGGATCGCGAGGGCGAGGCCATCGCCTGGCATCTGGTGCACGCCTTGTCGCTGCCGCCGGAGAAGGTCCGTCGCGTGGTGTTCAATGAGATCACCGCGGGGGCGATTCGCCGGGCGTTTGCCACCCCGCGCCAGATCGATCTGGACAAGGTCAACGCCCAACAGGCGCGACGCATCCTGGACCGGATTGTGGGTTACCAGCTCAGCCCCTTGCTCTGGCGGAAGATCGCCAAGGGCCTGTCGGCTGGGCGTGTGCAGTCGGTGGCGGTTCGTCTGATCGTCGAGCGAGAAGGGCAGATCCGCGCCTTTGTTCCTCAGGAGCAGTGGCGTGTGACGGCCTACTTCACAACCGCGTTGGATCAGATCGAGACGCTGAGTCAGCAGTGGCACGACTTGCTGGCCGACGGCGAGTCGCTCGACCGCGTCAAGGCTCAGCAGCGACAGGCTGATTGGGTGACCCGGCACGAGTGCGTTCGGGCCGAGCTGACTCATGTCGGTGGCAAGCCGTTCGACCCCGCTTCGGCCGAACAGGTCCGCGGGCTGGCGGAGGCCCTCGGTTTCGTCTGCGAGGACGTGCGCGAGGAGATTTGGGAACCCTATGCGGCTCACGGTCTGAAGAAGATCGAGCTGGTAGGCAAGACCGATCCCAGCCAGTCGCCGCCGTTCGCGATCAGCAAGATTGAGACGAAGCGGACGCGAACCCATCCCTCGCCACCGTTTACCACCGCGACGCTCCAGCAGCGTGCCGCCAACCGGATGCGGTTTAGCGCATCGCGAACGATGCGGGTGGCGCAGGCGCTGTACGAAGGTATCGACCTGGGCAACAGCGACGGGCCGACCGCCCTGATTACCTATATGCGAACCGACTCGACGAATCTGTCGGGTGAGTCGGTCGAGGCGGCGCGCAGCTTCGTCGAACAGCAGTTCGGTAAGGACTACGTGCCGCCCACCCCAAGGCGATACAGCCAGAGCGCGCGGGCGCAGGAAGCCCACGAGGCAATCCGCCCGACCGACGTGATGCGCACGCCCGAGTCGCTGAAGGGCAAACTGTCGTCCGACCACTACAGGCTGTACGACATGATCTGGCGCCGCTTTGTCGCGTGTCAAATGAACCCGGCCGAATGGGACGCCACGACGGTGTTGATCACGGCCGACACCGGCCAGGGCGAGGTGGTGTTTAGGGCTACGGGCCGCAAACTGGTGTTCGACGGTTTTCTGAAAGTGGCCGGCGTGGAGACGGGCAACGGCGAGCAGATTCTGCCACACCTCGAGGCGCAGCAGCCGGTAGGCCCGATCCAGATCAACCCGCAGCAGCAGTTTACCTCGCCGCCGCCACGATACAGCGAGGCCTCGTTGATCAAGGCGCTCGAGGCGGAAGGCATCGGCCGGCCCAGCACCTACGCGGCGATTATCAAGACCATCCAGGACCGCAAGTATGTCGAGCAAATGGATCGACGGTTCCATCCCACGCAGTTGGGCGAGACGGTGACGGCCAAGCTGGTCGAGTTTTTCCCGAAGATTCTCGACGTGAAGTTCACGTCTCACATGGAAGACCAACTCGACAAGATCGAGGAGGCCCATCTCGACTGGCAGAAGGTTCTGCACGAGTTCTACGATCCGTTCGAGCAGGCGCTCAATCAGGCCCATGAGGGAATGACGGCGGCCAAGGCCGAGCCCAGTGAGTACACCTGTCCCGAGTGCGATAAAGAGATGGTCTATCGCTGGGGACCAAGCGGGCGGTTTCTGGCGTGCAGCGGATACCCCGACTGCAAGACGTCGTCCGACATCGACGACGAAGGCAAGCCGATCAAGCCCGAGGCCACCGAGCATCCCTGCGACGTGTGCGGCAAGCCGATGATGCTGCGTCGCAGCCGGCACGGGTTGTTTCTGGGCTGTAGCGGATATCCGGAGTGCGCCAACACCATCGCCTGCAACGAGAAGGGCGAGCCGCTCAAGCTGGTGACCGAGGCCGAGCTGACCACGCCGTGCGATCAGTGCGACGGGAAGTTGGTCGTCAAACGTCGAGGGCGCCGGGCGTTTCTCGGCTGCTCGAACTATCCCGACTGCAAGAACACGCAGCCTCTGCCGAAGGACGTCCGTCTGGAGCGCAAGACCGAGCCGCCCGAAATGGCCGGTTTTGCCTGCGATGGGTGCGGCAAGCCGATGGTCATTCGCAGCGGTCGCCGCGGGCGTTTTATCGCCTGCACGGGCTTCCCGCGATGCCGCAACACCAAACCGATCGAACAGCTCGACGCGCTGCGGGCCGCGGCCGCTGAGAGGGCCGGCGGCGACGCGTCGGCGGCGCCTGCCGAGCCGCCCGCGCCGGCAGAAAAGGCTCGATCCGCGAAGAAAGCAAAGAAGACGGCCAAGGGCAAGGAGCCCGTCGACTCGGCAGCCGATACGCCGCGGGAAGAGAGTGCCGCGGCGAGCGGCGCGATCCAGTACACCAAGAAGGGCAACCCCTACGTCGAGCAGATGAACGGGGCGGTGGCCTGCCCGACCTGTGGGGCTGAGATGATCGTGCGGCGCAGCCGTTTCGGTCCGTTCCTCTCGTGCGGGGGCTTTCCCAACTGCAAACAGACCGTCCGGCTCAAGGGCGACGCGATGAAACAGGCCGAGGAGCAACTCGGCCCGGCCCCGGCGCGCGCCAAGACCGAGCCGACCGACATCGACTGCGATGCGTGCGGGGCCAAGATGGTGATTCGTTCCGGTCGGGCGGGGCGGTTTCTCGGTTGCAGCACCTACCCCAAATGCAAGAACACCAAGCCGCTGGGATCCGAGCCGGCACGGACCGAAGCCCCGTGAAGCTCCTCTTCCTGGGAACGGGGACCTCGCACGGCATCCCCATGATCGGATGCGACTGCTCGGTGTGTCGCTCGCCCGACCCGCGCGACAAGCGGTCGCGGCCCAGCGTCGTCGTGCAGTACGGTGGCCGCACCGTGCTGATTGACACCACGCCCGAGTTGCGGCTTCAGTGTCTGGCCTGCAACATCGAGCACGTCGACGCCGTGCTCTACACGCATCACCATGCCGACCACGTCGCAGGCCTGGACGATCTGAGGCGCTTCAACGTGTCCGGCCAGGGGCCGCTGCCGGTGTACGCGGCGCGGGACACGCTCGACCGGCTGGCCGTCATGTTCGATTACGCTTTCCGACACGATCCGGACTATCCCTCGGCCAAGCCGGCGCTCGAGCCGCGTCTGATCGACCGGCCGTGGGAGCTGTACGGGCAGCGAGTCGAGCCGATACCGCTTCTGCACGGCGAGCTGCCGGTGCTGGGCTTCCGCTTCGGTGGGTTGGCCTATTGCACCGATTGCAGCCGCATCCCGGATGCGTCATGGAAGCTGCTGGCGGGTCTGGACGTGCTGGTCCTGGACGGATTGCGGAAGCGGCCGCACCCGACGCACTTCAATCTCGACCAGGCCGTCGAAGCGGCTGCCCGGATCGGCGCCAGACAGACCTACTTCACACACATCGCCCACGAACTGGGCCACACCGAGACCAACGCCAATCTACCGGCGAACATGGCGCTGGCTTACGACGGGCAGGTTGTTGAGCTGTAGGCGGAAGGCGTCGCGCGCACGGCGTCAGTCCCCCGCTCCTGGAAGGAACGGGGCGCCGGCGCAGTCATCGCGTCCCCCACCCTTAAAAGGGTGGGCCACCCGGCGCATTGACAGGCAAGGCATGCAGCTCGGGTTGCACGCGCCATGTCGGCTTACGCCATGCAGTAAGAAGGCGGGTTGAACCCGCCCTATTCATGAAAGGCTGCGGAATGTCAAGAGCCGCTCCTGGGTCTTTGGCTTTGTTTTTCGGCCTTCTCGTCGGTGTAGCTTCTTGCGACATGCGCGGCAACTCCCGCAGGTGGCAAG
>Ga0307378_10000114_pt1 | contig 146886 bp, 173 predicted proteins | sample UN1MG_FD_202238 | JGI IMG/M metagenome (GOLD analysis project Ga0307378, IMG submission 202238) | Soil microbial communities from Risofladan, Vaasa, Finland - UN-1 | ecosystem: Environmental > Terrestrial > Soil > Coastal area > Acid sulfate soil | place: Finland: Risofladan, Vaasa... | reverse complement strand
AGGATGGATCGGAGTTAAATCCACGTTCTCGAAGAGTAGTTTGGGAGAACCTGCCTCTGTCACCTATCCTCAGGATGATGTGAGGTAGCTATCCCAATAAATCTTGAATTATTGAATTCGCCTGCGCACGTAAAGCTCTAAAAAAGGGGGTGGGAAGGCAAGGAGATTTTTAGCCTTCCTGGCACCAGAAAAATCCTCGACCTCTGCCTGAGGCTCCCTTGAAGCCGCCGAAGCCTCTCGCCTGGCGTCTGAGGGGTAGCTCGATTCCAAGCTCCTCAGCTTTCTGGTCAAGGTACTCCCTTATCTCCTCGGGCGTAGCTCCGCTGTACCTGAGCATCTGGATCTCGTCCCTCAGCTGCTGGAGGGCATCGAGTTGCTCATCGGATAGTTCGGGTCTCTGGCACTCGACTCCGAGCTCCTCGAGATAAGCCTGAACGTATTCCCTGATCTCGTCGAAGGTTGCTCCCTCTTCACGCATCGCGTCCAGGGTCTCCTTGAGCTCCTGGCGCTGTTCCTCGTCTATGCAGCCGACGAAGGGTCCGCGCCTCCAGCGATTCATGATTTCTGGGGGGTCTGAGCTGGGGGCGTCGTCCTGGTCGGTGTCCGCTGAGGTCATGTATACGCCTCCCACGACGAGGGACAGCGTGAGGAGCAGTACCGAGGTCAGTGCAAGCGCCTTGTTTCTTCCTTTCATCCGGGTCTTTTCACCTCGAGCGCTCCATGCACCGAATCTGTTATAAACGGTTTTCCAAGGTTGCACCAGATTTTGATCAGAATTTGGTGTAAACTGGACATACCCTTAACTAGAGTTTTATTAGCTATGCGGATAGATACCAGTGGTACACTCCAGATGGCGCCTCCTACACGTACCCTCAAGCATCTACTCCTGTGGCTGTTCACGGGGACGCGGGGAGGCAAGAACCGGGGGCGGATCATCGAGGCCCTGCGTGAGGAACCCATGAACACCAACCAGCTCAGAATCGTGCTAGACTTGGACTACAGGACGGTGAAGCACCATCTGGAGGTGCTGGAGGACAACGACCTCATCACATCCGCCGGCAACAGGTACGGGAAGATGTACTTCCCCTCGCAGAAGCTGGAGGATAACATGGGGATCTTCGAGGAGGTATGGAGCCGGATGAGAGAGAAGCTGGACGAGGAGGAGGAGCGATGAAGAAGGTATCGGCACTATTACTCGTGGCCTTGTTGGCTGCTTTAGCTTCACAGCTAATCGTTGTATACGCCCAGCCCAAGCCCAGAGCCCCTGATGGGCTCAGGCCTAGGTTCAACGAAACGGATCCAGAAGTCCTCAGAGAGTTCGAGAGGCGTATTGAAATGTTCATAAAGGGAAGGATCATCGTCTCCTCCGTCAACATCCTCCTGTACGGCTACCTCACCTACTTCTACATCCGGCTCTACATGGACAACAAGTCCAAGTTCAGCCTAGGCCTCACGGCCCTCTCCATAGCGTTACTGATCTACTCCATAGCAAGCAACCCGTACATACTGCAGTTATCATGGAGAAGAAACCCCATATGGATGGGAGTCTTCAACTTCATACCCGACGTCTTCGCCACACTCGCGGCGTTGATCATGGTGTACCTCAGCAAAACCTAGCTACTTTTTCTACGCCGCTCGGTCTCTTTCCACTTCCTAATTTTGATCAGAATTGGGTGTAAAGTGGAAAAACCGCTTAATAGAGTTACATACACTTGCCCAAAGAATGGTGAAAGTTACCTTGAAAATAAGGTACAAAACAGTTACGATCATTACGCTATTGATTATAGCGTTCAGCACGTTGACGCACACAGCCCTCCAGGTGATGGCAACCAAAGATGGCAACATCCATGGAACAGTAGTGGACTCCGACGGCACTCCCATCTACAGGGTAAAAGTTACGGCCTACGACAGCAAAGGCGGCCTCGCGGCCACAGTGTACACCAATACGAAAGGCTACTTCCGGATGGCCCTAGGAGGAACCTATACCCTCGTCTTCGAGAAGACAGGGTATGTAACCCAGCAAAAGACCGTGAAGGTGGAGATCGCCCCCACAGACAACCCGGACCTAGACGACGTAAAGATGGGCAACATCGTTCTGGAAAAAACGATCACCCTATTCTCCAGCGTCATCAAACGGGTTACCAGCCCCGGGAATACTTTGAAGCTGTCATTCACTGTCACCAATAACGGAGACCTTGCTGAGTACGTGGTCTTCAACACCTCGGCCTCAGAAGGTTGGGAGACGCGGGTACTCGACTCGATCGGTCAGATAGAGTCGGTGCTTCTCAACAGAGGAAGCCAGTCCCTGTATCTTGAGGTAAAAGTCCCAGCCTCAGCCAACAGTACAGGGGCGATAACCCTAACAGCAACCGGCACCTCAGCTGCTTCGCTAGTGTTCGAATTAACGCCCATGAGGAGCACCGACGAGATCCAGCTACTGTCAACGTATCTCTCCATATCGGAGGAGCTAAGTAAAACCATCGAGCTGCCCCTAACAGTGTCGAATACCGGTGAGGTAGACAAGACCGTGAACCTTGAAGCGGAGGTGCCCGCTGGCTGGACCGTGACCTTCAAGACCAGCACCAACATGTTGGTGAAAAGCCTGTACCTTAAGTCGGGCGACAGCCTGTCCATGAAAATCGTGCTGAAGCCCGCAGACAACGCACCGATAGGTGACTACGAAGTAGTGGTGAAGGCAGTAGACCAGACCGAGATCCTTGATTCCTTGGCACTCGGCATCAGCCTCATGGAGGCCGCCGGCGAGCTGGAGGTCATCAGCACCTTCACGGACGTCACTGTGACGGCTGGCAGCAGCATAAACTTCCCCATAGCCGTCTGGAACACCGGCGAGAAGGATGCTCTTTGTCTACTGACGGTGCCCATGGCGCCCGATAACTGGAAGACGGTGTTCATCTCAGGGGACATCGAGGTGTCCAGCCTGCTCATAGCGGCAGGCGAGTCCACCACAGTGAAGCTGATGGTCACGCCCCCCAACTCAGTGGAGACTGGAGCCTATGTCCTGGTGGCCTCGGTTGCATCAGACGACGGAACCGAGACCCTCCTGTCCTTCAACATCAACGTGGCGGGCTCATATGAGCTGAAGCTGGAGCTGTCCACCCTCTACAAGACGGTGACCATCGGGGATAAGCTGACCTACACCGCCAAGGTGACTAACAACGGACAGTCGCCTGTGACCACGATTTACCTAGAGGCTGCGCTACCTGACAAGTGGGAGGCAACCATCACCCCGGCACAGGTTTCATCACTGGCACCCCGAGCTTCAGTCACCTTCACCATAGAGGTGAGCACACCCGCAGACACATTAGCCGGCGACTACATGCTCACCATGAAGGCTTACAGCGACCAGCTGGAGTCAAGCGAGATCGACCTGAGAGTGACGGCTCAGGCCTCCAGCACCTGGGGCTTTATAGGCTTCGGGCTGGTGGCGGTGGCCATAGTCGGCGTGTACTTCGGTTTCAAGAGGTTCAAACGGAGGTAGATGAATGGAAAACATAGTAGAGACACAGAAGCTGACCAAGGCCTACGGCGACTTCGTGGCGGTTAACGAGCTCGACATGGAGGTCAAGCGGGGAGAAGTCTTCGGCTTCCTGGGCCCCAACGGCGCCGGGAAGACGACCACCCTCCTCATGCTTATGGGCCTATCGGTGCCCACCAAGGGAACAGCTATAGTAGCTGGACACGACATCGTCGAGGAGTCCAGGGAGGTGCGCACAGTCGCCAGCATCCTCCCCGAGTACAGCAGCCTCTACGGCGACCTCACCGCCTGGGAGAACCTGGACTACATCGGCAAACTCAACGACCAGCCCAAGGAGGAGAGGGAGAACAGGATCGCTGAGATGCTGGACATCGTCGGCATGAGTAAATGGGCGGACTCCAAGCTAGAGTCCTTCAGCCGCGGCATGAAGCAACGCGTGGGCATAGCTTCCGCGTTGATGAAGAACCCCCAGATAGTGTTCCTGGACGAGCCCACCATAGGGCTCGACCCTGTGGCCACCAAGGAGATTCGTGAGCTGGTGCTGAAGCTCAACAGGGAGAAGGGGCTCACAGTAGTCTTAGCCTCTCACCTGCTCCATGAGGTCCAGGTGACCTGCAACAAGATCGGGATCATCAACAGAGGTAAACTGATTCTACTCGAGTCCATGGAGAACCTGAACAGGGTCATGTCAGGCGGCGAGGACAGGCGCGTCGAGTTCATGCTCACGGAGACGACCCCAGACCTCGTAAAGGACCTGGAGGCCGTCAAGGGAGTCAAATCAGTGACCCAGGAGAACGGCAGGCTCCTCGTCTACGGCAGCATGGACAGCGACCTGGATGTGTCCAAGACCATAGTGAGTCACGGAGCCTACATTCTGATGATGAAGCCCCGGGAGCACACCCTTGAGGAGATATTCATGAAGTACTACAACCAGGAGGTGGCAGGGTAATGGCTGGAACCATGACCGTCGCGTCCAAGGAGCTCCGAGACCAGTTCGGCAGCAGAAGGTTCCTCATACTCTTCGGCCTAATCGTGGTGCTAGGTGGGCTCTCGGCCTACCAGGGAGTAGACTTCATCCGCAACAACGTAGGCTCCAGCTTCGTCTACATATTCTCCGGCGCCAGGATGAGCTTCAGCTTCATCCAGATCATGGTCTTCTTCGGGCCCATTCTGGGCCTGGCCCTGGGGTTCGATGCCGTGAACAAGGAGCGCATCAACGGCACCCTGTCCATGGTGCTGGGTCAGCCCATATACAGGGATTCGGTCATCAACGGCAAGTTCATCGCCGGTGCGGTCGCTCTGACCATCCTGGCCTTCAGCACCATAGCCATCATGTGTGGCATTACCATACCGATGCTAGGCTTCGCCCCCATCCTGGAAGAGGCGCTGAAGATAGTGGCGCTGACTCTCCTCACCACGGTATACCTGCTCCTCTGGCTCAGCCTCGGCATACTGTACTCCACGGTGTTCAAGAAGACCTCCACCAGCATCCTCTTCAGCATCGCCACCTGGATGACCTTCAGCATAGTCATCACCATCTTGGCGATGGCCCTCTCCTCGGCCTTGGTTCCCCTACCAGCGGGCGACTTCAGAGGCACACCTGTCGCACCGGGCGGACAAGGTAGTCAGGGCGGACAGAGGTTCACCATCTCCCCCGAGTATATGGAGGCCATGCAGGAGAGACAGGCTCTCCAGACGGCCATACAGAGGCTCTCGCCCACGCAGCTATACCAGAGCACAGCGTCAGCCATACTGGGCATCTCGTCCTTCGGCTTCGGTAGGCAGGAGTTCGCTAAGGCCACCACACTGGGGGAGGCCTTGGCCAACAACTGGGCCAACATAGCTGCGCTCGCAGCCGTCATGGTGGTGGCCTTCGCGGCCAGCTACATGATGTTCCTGCGCACCGAGATAAGGCCCGGGGACTAAGTCTACCCGTTTTCTCCCAAAATTTTTTATCTCTTTCTAGATGTCAGCCCTCGTTATCAGCGTAAATCGGTCGAACCTGTATCTCCTCACCTTGATGTCGTAGTTGACTGCCACCGACCTGCCCTCCGTGAAGTCGGTGAGCTTCCCTGCTTTAACGTCCTCAGCTGCCTTCAACAAGTCCCTCAAGACCTGTTTGTCCACCAGCGGCTCGTTGTGGGCTGGTAGCAGCATGTCGTAGTGGGGAATCAGGTCCACGAGTCTACGGCAGCTCTCGATGAAGGCGTCGTGGTCACCGCCTGGGAGGTACGTCGTCACGCCGCCAGTGTAGAAGAGGTCCCCCGTCCACAGGTACCGTGAATCCCTATCCAGCAGGCACAGGTGGTCGCTGCTGTGCCCCGGCGTGTGTATGACCTCAAGCGTACGTCCGCCGAGCTCAACCCTGTCTCCGTCCCTTAGCCACCGCGTCACGGTGTAGGGTGGCGCGTAGTAGCTGTCCGGGTCGAAGCCCGGAGGAAACTCCCTGATGACGCTGTCTCCCTCGATTATCTCCCCCATCTTGTCCCTGCCGAGCCCCTCGGCGGCGCTCTCCCGGCTCATCGCGTCGTCGTAGACAGCGATCTCGTCGAAGTCCTCGCAGCCGCCGATGTGATCGTTGTGGGTGTGGGTGAGCAGCAGGAAGCAGGGCTTGTCGGTGAGCTCCTCGACGAGCAGGTCCAGGCGCCCTATCCCGGTGCCGCCGTCGACGACCACGGCCCGCTCGTCCCCGATCACCAGGTACATGAGGGCCTCGTCGTACTGGCCCCCTTCGTACAGGGCGTAGAGCCAGTCGTGGAGCCTGTACACGTCGAACCACGGCTGACTCGTCTCCACCTTCTCTAGGGACGAATACACCCTCCTGGGCAGTATATCCCACCATTTACCGTCAGGCATGGAGGAACGTGCATCCACCGAAATAATATGGGTATCGGGAGAAACCCTCGACGATTAATGTTAAAAGAGTGGTTCCATCACATAGCAACCCATGGAGTGCGATATTCTAGTCATAGGGGCGGGGGTCCTGGGCTTCAGCTCGGCCTACCACATGAAGAGACGGGACCCTTCCAAACGGATCGTCGTCGTCGACAAGCAAGGCGGCCCCGGCCAGGGCAACAGCGCCAAGAGCGAGGGAGGGTTCCGGAACGTCTTCACGAGCTCCACCAACTACCTGCTCGCCGACTGCAGCATCGACGCCTTCAAGCACATGGAGGAGGAGATGGGGCACGACATCAAGCTGGAGTTCATAGGCTACCTCTGGCTCTTCAGCCAGCGCCAGTACGACGCCATAAGGCCCGCCATCGAAGCCATCATGAAGCGGGGGGACAGCGTACGTGTCCTGACGCTGGAGGAGGTTAAGAAAACCGTTCCGTGCCTGGTACCCGAGTTCGGGGAAGACGAGGAGGCCGAGCTCCTAGGAATCGAGGATGTCGCCGTGGGCGTCTACGGCGAGAAATGTGGAGGCCTGGACGCCGACGCCCTGGTGAGGGCGTACGAGGAGGAGTTCGTCAAGCTGGGCGGCGAGGTCATGTACAACACCGAGGCCACGAGGCTCATGCTGAGGCCCGTGGAGGAGCTGGGGCTCCCCGGGGAGCCCTTCGTCTGGCAGGACACCGTCGTCGTCGGCGCCGAGACCAGCAAGGGGGAGATACTGGCCGAGAAGACTGTGGTGGCCGCCGGCGTATGGGCTCAGCGGCTGCTGGACCCGCTGGGGCTGGACAGCTTCCAGAGGCCGAAGAAGCGCCAGATATTCGCGTTCAAGGACTCCAAGCTGGAGCCCTTCTTTAAGGTGGAGGGCCTCAACGAGGAGGGCGTCATGCCCCTCACCATTCTGCCCAAGGCCAACATACTCTTCAGGCCCGAGCTCAGCGAGGGCAGCATCTGGATGGCGTGCGCCGACAACCTCGGCCGCAGGTTCGAGCTGGAGGAGGACCCCCAGCCCGAGGAGGACTACTACACCAACAACATCTACCACGTGCTGGTGAAGTACTTCCCATGCTTCGAGGACGTCCGCCCCATGAACATGTGGGCGGGCCAGTACGCCATAAACAGCCTCGACGAGACCCCTGTCCTGTACGAGGCGCCGGGCCTCTACTACGTGGGGGCCGCCAGCGGCAGCGGCATCATGAAGGCGGACAGCCTCGGCAGGATAACGGACGCGTTGGTGGCCGGTGAACCGGAGGCAGAGCTATTCGGAGGTAGGAAGTTCCGCGTAGCCGACCTGGGAGTCAAGCACCGCCACGTGGAGCACGAGGAGTTCGTGATATAGCGGGCTCCGTTTCATCAAGGATGTCACCGGATAGACTGGGTTTATTACTGTATGTCTAACCATTTATTCAACAAGAAAAGGGGAGGGGCAAGGGAAATCGAGGCCAAGGATGGGCTGTGGCGGGAGACATCGGTGGTAGGAGTGATCTAATTGAGCCGCGACAACACGACCCGAAAGGTTTACGAGGAAAACCTCGCGGCGCTGCACAGCCACGCCGTGAGGCTTAACTCCGTTGACAGCGTGGAGGGCGCTGCGAAGGCGACCCTGGAGATCATGGAGCAGGTCCTCGGCGAAGGCTTCATCTCGTTCCAGATAGTTGAGGAAGGATGCCTCGTCCACGTGGATGCACGCGGCCTTGAGCCCCCGGTGGAGCCTCTCCCTCTCGACGGCATAGGGGTGACGGTGAGAGCCGCGAGGGAGGCGAGAACGATGTATGTCCCCAACGTGAAGGATGACCCCGACTACATCGAAGTCTATTCCAAGTCACGGAGCGAGCTCGCGGTCCCGGTGCTCAACGACGGAGAAGTCATAGCCGTCCTGAACATGGAGAGCCCGAATGTGGACGCGTTCACCGATCAGGACGCCAAGCTGCTGGAGATACTGGCGCTCCACGTGGGCGCCTCACTCAACCGTCTGAGGCAGGAGAGGGAGATCCGCCGCATCTTGGAGAAAAACGTGTCCAGCATACTCAGCGGCTTCGAGAGGGTCACCAGGATGCTCAGGCACGACCTCAGGAGCCCTCTCCAGAGCATTAACAACGCCGCGCAGATGATTGAGCTGGACCCCTCCATGGCCCTCGAGATGTTAACCATCATCCGCAACAACGTGAAGTACATCACAGAGGTGCTGAACGATCTGCGCACCATGACGACCACCAGAACCCTCGTGCAGGAGCCGCTGGACGTCGACGTCCTAATCCGAAGGCTTCTGGACAGGAAGATCCTGCCCAACGACGTAGAGGTAGATCTCGGGCTCCAGTCAGGCGTCAAGGTACGGGTCGACGGTACCAAACTGACCCGGGTCCTCGATAACCTGATCAACAACGCGGTGGAGGCGATGCCTCAGGGCGGGAAACTCACGCTGGAGACCGGGGTCGAAGGCGACGACTACGTGATAATGGTCGGTGACGACGGTGAGGGCGTCTCGGAGGAGGATCTGTCGATAATCTTCCGGCCCTTCTTCTCGACGAAGGATACGGGAATGGGGCTGGGGCTCACATACTGCAAAGAGGTGGTGGAGGCCCACGGGGGAACCATAGGCGTAGCCTCCGAGAAAGGCGTCGGCACCGTGGTCACTATAAGGCTGCCCCTGGGCTCAGGGGGCTCGTAGAGCCCCGGACGCCGTCTAGCCCCTGTTCTTCACGCCCTTTATCACGCCCTCGACGAGCCTGTACACCGATTCGAGGCCACGCCTCTCGGGGTCCCTTCTCGCGGGGTACGAGGCGAGTCCGAAGCCCGCCGCCTTCGGGTTCTCGAACATGATCTCCAGTGCCTCCGCCAGCTCGTCGGCGGTGGGGCCGTCCTCCACCGGCAGGTGGGCGCCGGGCATGTCCTCCGGGTCGAGGACGTCGAGGTCGACGTGGACGTAGATCAGGTCGGTCAACGTGCTGAGCCTGTCAATCTCCATGTCTATGGCTGGGCTCAGCCGCCTGACTTCGTCGACGGTGATCTGGCTTATGTCGTGCATGTCTATGAGGTACTGTTCCCAAGGGTCCGTGTCCCTGACGCCCACCATGGTGACGCACTTCATGGGCAGCGGCGGGTCCAGGCCGCAGGCCCGCCTGATGTGGTGCAGACAGAGGCCGGTGCTCACCGCCACGGGCATCCCGCCCATCATGCCGCTGAGGCTCGTCTCGGGCGTGTTGAAGTCGCCGTGGGCGTCTATCCACACCAGGCCCACGCGGAGAGGCTTCCACCCATCCCCCGCCCTCTGGTGCCCCGCGAGCATCCCCATGAGGCCGTTGCAGTTGCTGAGGAGGCCGACGGGGAGCAACCCACTCCTGATCTGGTCGGCGACGGTGTCGGCGAGGTGGTTGTTGGCGAGGGCCATCCTGTACCTGGCCCCGTAGGCCTTCTCCTCTTCTTCCGTCAGCGTGGCCGTCTTACGGTCCGCGACCATGCAGCCCCACTCCTCGAGGCGCTGGAGGAGGCCGCCCTCCTCCATCACGTTGGGGCTGGTGTCTATCTCGGGGGCGCCGAGGTGCCCGTTATGCAGCAGCTTCGGTATCCCTACCCTTACCTTGCTCATAGAATCACGTGAAATCATGTCTGGATTCAAATAAAAAGTGTTTTAGCGGTATCTTCTCCTACTCCGCCACTCCCTCTGGTCCCTCGTCCGGGGCCTGTCCTCGACCGCCGTGGCAGAAATGTTGTTCTCCAGGTTCACATCGGCGAACGGTGCCTCGTCCAGCCTCTCGTAGCTGCCGTACCGCCCTATGTTTAGACGCATGCTGCCCCTGTAGGCCCTCACGTAGCCATTGTTTATCCTGATGACCGAGTCCTCGTCGATGTCGTCTATGGCTTGATCGAAGAGGGTGAGGTATACGCTGCCGGTGTCGTCGGCTATGAGCGCGTCGGTGACCCGGTGAAGGGAGTCGTCTTCCCTGAACGTCACCTCGCGGGGCTCCCCCACGCTTATCACCCTGACAACCGTGTACACCCGCTTCGAGAAGGTGTTCAGTTCGCTGATCTTGGTCAGCGGCTCACCACTGTCATCCATCACAGTCTCCCTCTTTGAGCTTCATGGAAACGGTGAGGTTCACATCGTTTAAGGCTTCCCCGACGCCTCAGCTTCATATCCGTGTGCGGCGACCCTATTCCCATAAAAGAGTTCAGGCAGCACTTCCCCGTTACAACACCGTCGACGAGGTCGACCGTCTCCTTGAAAAGCTGGAAGAGATACTCTAGGTGATTCAAGATGGTTAGGATCGTTGGAGTGCAGGGCTCGCCCAGGAAGAGCCGAAACACGGAGACGCTCCTCAGGCACGCCCTTGCGGCCGCCGAGGAGGCCGGTGCCGAGACGGAGCTGGTCAACCTGGCCGAGCTCAACGTGAAGCCCTGCGTCGGGTGCAACACCTGTGTCAGGGAGAAGCGCTGCCCCCTCGACGACGAGGACGACATGGGCGCCGTCAAGGAGGCGCTCCTCTCAGCCGACGGCGTGGTGTTCGCCTCCCCCAGCTACTTCGGCGCCGTCCCCGGGCTCTTGAAGAACGTGATGGACAGGAGCCGGAGCCTCAAGATGGACGGCTACAGGCTCAGGGACAAGGTGGTATCGGCCGTCGCGGTGGCCGGGCTGAGACACGGCGGCGCCGAGCGGGTAGCCGAGTCCATAACGCACTTCGGCCTCACCCACGGCATGATAGCGGTGGGAGGCTGCGGCGACCCCCTCAGCGAAGCCCACTACGGCACGGCGAGCCTCCAGGGCGACGCCGGCTGGAGGCGGGTGGGCGACGACGAGATAGGTTTAAGCTACGCCGCGGGGGTGGGGAGAAGGGTCGCCGAGGTGGCGGCCGCCCTGAAACGGTGAAACGATGGTAAGGACACGCAGGGTAACAGACACGGCTCTCCACGTCGCCGTCACGGGCGCCCGGGGCGTCGATGTGGGGGACGTGGACGCGACGCTCGACGAGGTTAGGCAGCTCGCCGGGGACGCGGCGTTTCAGCTCTTCGACGCCGAAATGGTGGCCGGGTGGAGGCACCTGTTCCACGCGGCGGTGAACGCGACCCTCGCCACCCAGCAAGGCTCGGCTATCTCAAAGAGCTTGGACGTGGAGACCATACTCTACGCTTCCTGCCAGGACCAGATCTCCAAGGCCTTCACTCTGATGGGTCTGAGCCTCCATGTGAAGAACGTGGGCATACTGGTGATATCCGAAGACCTTTTGGAGGCCGAGAGGCTCGCAGCGGAGATCGCTGAACACTTAGGGTCACCGGATGACGAGGTACTCGACGTGACGTCAGGGAAATTCGAGAGACTGAAGGACGTGTTTGAGGTGGGCGACGAGGCCCTGGCGACCGTTGGCAGCGATCCCTACGAGGCGTTAACCAGCCTCATCGTCGAGAAGGGGGCTCTTCTCCCTCTCCGTAGATAGCCTGTGCCTCTCCTTCTGGACGTTTAACATGTCCACGGGCTTTATCACCGATACCCCGGTCTCGTTGCCCAGTATCTCCACAAGCACCACCCAGTCAGGGTCCTTTAGGTCCACGGGGTTGTCGATGGCCTCGGCCACCGGCTCGATGACCTCCAGGCTCCGCAGCTGGGTCCTCCTCTTCTCGAGGGTCACCCTGAAGCTCTCCTCGGCCCCCATCCTCGCCGCCTGCTCCCTGACCTCTTCCACGATCTCGTTTACCTCCGTCTTCACCCAGGCCAGTATGGGCATCACCCTGTAGACGGCCCTGTACCTGCCCGGCTCGGCCTCCATTTGCCTCCTCAGTAGGTGCACGGCCTCCCTGGGGTCGAGGTTTGTGTAGACCAGGATCAGGCCCTTGATCCTCGACCTGTCCACCTTGGGTTTCTCGTCCCCTATCGCCCTGAGATTCATCCACAGCTCGCTGCTGGCCTGGCTCAGGCCCAGCTGGTCCGTGGTCGCCAGGAGGTTGTACTTCATCGCCCAATATTCACGTGGACATGCTTTTTATATTACCTGTACAGTTGCCGTGTGACAACGTTGAAGGTCGGTTCTAGGTGCGGCTACTGCCTCCTCCACAGAGGCTACAATATGATAAAGATGAGCACCGAGGACGAGGAGACCCGCCTCAAGGCCATGGAGGAGCTCCTCAGGCTCATGGGCGACCAGTTCGGGCCCGACGCCGTGCCCAGCGTAATAGGGGCGGAGCGGGGGAGAGTCATCGCGCGGGTCACAGGATGCGAGGACCCCTACCAGGAGTTGAAGAAAGAGGCCAACATGCACGCACTGGAGCTGCTTCCGGGGCTCCGAAAACACGTCGCCGAGCAGCCCGAGTCTGAGCGGCTCAGGGCCGCCTGTCTGATAAGCTGCCTCGGAAACGTGGTCGACTACGACGTGCCGGGTAACGACAGCGACATAGACGCCGCCATGGGGCTCCTAGACCAGGGCTTCTACATCGACGACGTCGACGAGCTGAAGAAGCATGTAGAGAAGGGGACCAGGCTACTGTTCTTCACAGACAACGCCGGGGAGATAGCCTTCGACACCCTCGTGGTCGAGGAGCTGAGGCGGCTGGGCGCCCAAGTCACCGTCGCCGTCAAGGGCGGCCCCACCCTCAACGACGCCCTCATGAGGGACGCGGAGGCCGTAGGGATGACGGAGGCGGCCGACGAGGTCATCACAACGGGGACCGACGCCCTAGGCGTCAGGCTCGACGAGAGCCCAGACTGGTTCCTTGAACGCTTCTACTCCGCCGACGTCATCGTCGCCAAGGGGATGGCCAACTGGGAGACTTTGAGTGAGACCCCCGCCCCCTGCCCGCTGATGTACCTCTTCAGGACAAAGTGTGAGCCGGTGGCCAGGGCGGTGGGCGCCCCTGAGAGGCAGAACGTCGCCCTCCTCGTGGAGAAGGGCTGGAAGCTCTAGCCCTTCAAGGCCTTTACTATCTGCTCACCGGTCACTGGGCCGCTCCTCAGTATCCAGAGCTCGTCGCTCGTCAGGTCCAGGATGGTGGAGGGCCTGCCGCCTGGGGTCATGCCGCCGTCCACCACGATGTCCACCTCTCTGCCGATCCGGTCGACGGCTTCCTTCGCCGTCCTCGGCGGCTCCTCGCCCGACTTGTTGGCGCTGGTGCTGACTATCACGCCGGCGCTCATCGAGGCGAGCCTCCTCGCCACCTCGTGCCCCGACACCCTGACCGCCAGCGTCGTCTTGCCGTGGGTGACCCACATGGGGTAGTTAATTTTACTCGGTAACACGAGGGTGAGGGGGCCGGGCCAGAACCTTTGGGCCAGTATCTCGGCGGCCGCGTTGAACTCCACGACGCGTCTAGCCGCCTCGACGCTCCCGCATATCAGGGGCAGCGCCTTGTCGGCTCTGCCCTTGATGGCGCAGACGCGCTTCGAGGCGTCGGGGTCGCTGGGCAGGCAGCCCAGTCCGTAGAAGGTCTCCGTGGGGTATACTATGACTCCCCCCGTCAGCATGGTGGTGGCGGCCTCTTTGAGCCCCTTCTCATCCGGCTTGACTATCTTCATCGACAATCATATGGTGGACAGGGATTTAGATGTCTTGGTCACTCGTGGGGGAACACTATGCCGAGGCTGTATATGGTCAGCATCCCCAGCACCAGGATCGCCAGCTGTATGACTGCCCTCCCCTTGTCTTCCTCTTTAAGCATTTCCGGTATCAGCTCAGACGCGGAGAGGAAGAGGAACGCGCCGGCGCTGAACGCCACCATCCAGCCGCTGAGCTCCTCGACCGAGGCGATGAACAGGGAGCCGAAGACCCCGCCGATTATTACGCTGACGGCGGCCAGGAAGTTGAGGAATAGCGCTCTCTTCCTCTCAATGCCGGCGTAGACCAGTATGCCGTAGTCCCCCATCTCCTGGGGGAGCTCGTGGAAGAGGACGGCGATTGCGGTCGTCAACCCGACGACGAACCCGTTGATGAACCCCGCCGCTATTATCATTCCGTCGATGAAGTTATGGATGAAGTCCCCGATCAGGTTCAGGTACGCGAACCCCTTTGTGACCTTCTCGTCGCCGTGCTCATACTCGTGGCCGTGGCCGTGGTACCAGTAGATCACCCTCTCCAGGAAGAGGAAGAACACGAAGCCTCCTGCGATGATGGGGAAGACATGGGCCTCGTCGACCAGCTCCACGGCCTCCGGCAGCAGATCGAAGAGTGCCGCCCCGAGGATGGTGCCCGCGCTGTAGGCCACAAGCACGAAGAGCACCCTGTGGAGGGTCTTCTCGTTGAGGCTGAGCGTGAAGAACCCTATGAACGCGGTCAGGCTGATCACGAGAGTGGTAAAAACCGTGTATAACGTACTAGTAAGCATCCCTTATCGCTCTGGAACTGCGTGTAGTAAAGTTTTCGTAAGCTTCCGATGATTTAATAGTAAATTAAGGGATTTTTACTTGAAACACGTTACTATTCATTAACATAATAAGAATAAAATCACTAAATTTAACATTATAGAATACGGTTCAATTATTTTAAGTTAAAAAAATCGCCTATAAACCATAAAAGGATTTTTTCTTAATTAAAATCCTAAAAGAGGCTGAAATACAGATTCTCTCTCCGACCTTCTTTATATCTACCCTACGATGTTACGGTACACTAGCATGAACGACCAAGGCGCTAAAGAAATAAGGAAGACGCTGGTCATATCCGTGTTCCTACTCTCGTCTATACTGCTGAACCTCCAGCTTCTCAGGCTGGATGGAGCCGGCCTCGCAGGGGCCCAGCTGGACTCGGGGCCCCTCCCGGACGTGGTCGAGGCCAGAATCATAGAGGTGAAGCCCGACTCATACCTGCCCTTCCATGTCGAGTACAACGGCGGCGACCAGCCAGCCCAGGCATGGTGTAAAGCCTCCTCGAGGGCCGAGGAGCTTTACCTGTGCGGTGCGATGGAGGTCGGCGCCGCGGTCCTCGCCGCGGTCGACCCTGAGACCAACACCGGCGTCGTCATAGACTCCATCGTGGATACGCCGCTCGAGGAGCCGACGGGACCCGCTGAGGAGCCTCAAGAGCCCGTCGAGCCAGAGCAGCCTGAAGAGCCCGCCCCAGAGCCTGAGCCTGAGCCGGTGCCTGAGCCCGACGATGGCGAGGAGGAGCCGGCTCCCGAGCCTGAGGAGCCTGAGCCCAGCGTGGAGCTTCCAGCCGGGTTTGAGCTGGTCTCCAGCGAGCCGGGGCCCACGCCTGGCGTCGCGGCCCCCGAGGGCAAGGTGAAGCTGACGGTGATGACTCAGCCCATGGGTCTGCAGGGGGTGACGGTGTATCCGCCTCCGGGCGTCTACTTTGTGAACGTGTACAGCGTGGTGACCTTCAGCTGTGTCTCCGAGAACCCTGGCTGGGAGTTCAGCAACTGGACTATCAGCAGGGGCGTCCTGGGGGTGCGTTATAAGGCGGGGTTCGGCTACGAGCACCTGCTAAGGTGGAGGGTCGACGTGGACTCCGTCGTCACCGCGTACCACACTGAGCTGATATAAAAAAGGGGAAGGCCGCTAGGGGCCGCCCATTCTTCTTTTCAGGACGAGGGCAGAGGTCAACACCAAAGCAGCTACTATGTAGGGCGACGCCGCTTGGAGGGGTGTGAACGCCACCTCTCCCCCCACGGGCGACAGGATCACCACTGATGCGATGTCGCTGCCGCTCAGGTACTTGTCCTGCGCCACGTAGGCGTCTATCACCTCGGCGAGGTCCTCCGTGCCGCCGTAGTCTGTGTACTCCAGCGCCTCGAAGGTTATCTCAACGATAAGCGCTCCCCCTGGTGCGAGGGAGCCGGAGCCCGTCAGGTCCGTCCACTCCAGCACTCCGCCCACCGTGTCCGCCGTGTCAGGCGTCGGCGACGCGCCCACGTAGCCCAGCTTCGCCGGGTCGTAGGTGTCCACGAGGGGCACCGTCTCGATGGGCACGTCGCCTTCGTTGGTGATGGTCACCGTGAAGACGACCGTCTCGCTGATGTCCGTGTAGCCCGATGGAGGCTCGGTTAGCTCCTTGTCGACGGTCATGTCCGCGTCCATGATGGTCACTTCGTCGTCGTCCAAGCCATCGACATAGTACTCCAAGTCAAGTGCCTTGGCGTCGTTCACCTCGGCGTAGTCCGTGGTGGACTCCGGGAAGGTGCTCTCGGCTGCGACGAAGGATATTTCCACGATGACCGTGCTTAGCGGATCGAGGACCCCTAGCCCAGTCAGGTCCGTCCACTGGAGGACGCCCAGCACTGCATTCACGTCGTCAGGGGTAGGGTTGGCTCCGGTGTACTCGAGCTTAGTCGAGTCGTAGGTGTCGACCAGAGGCACTGTCTCCAGAGGTAGGTCGCCCGTGTTAGTCACCGTCACGGTGAATACCACGGTGTCGCCCACGTAGGCGTCCCCGTCCCCCGGCTCCGTCAAGGTCTTCTCAACCTGTAGGTCGATCGGGACCGCCACCTGGAAGTTGTGGATTTTGATGCCGTCGGGGGGTAGGATGAACCCCGCGGACGAGGTGAGCGGGGCCGCGGGGGGCTCCGTGGGGTCGTCGTCGCTATAGGGCGCCAGTAATCCCAGGTCCGGGTCGAGGGGGTCGTACCTGACACAGTATTCCCCCTCCAGCAGCTCGACGAAGTCGTAGAAGCCGTTCCCGTCGGTGTTTGTAGTCTTCAACACGGTTGGGGTTCCGGAGCAGTCCAGCAGTTCCACTGTGACGCCTGGAACCGGGGCGGGGATGGCCAGGGTGACGTCGGTGATGAATCCTTCGACGACGCCGTTTGCCGCCACCGTTACGAAGGCGGTTGCCTCTGGGCTGTACGTGTTGTCGAAGGGGTCCGTCCCGACGGCTCTACCGGTGTCTATGTAGTTCTCCCCGATTACGGTGGTCGACGTTGCGTAGAAGGATATGGTTATGGTCTCTCCCGGCTGCATGTCTTCGCTAAGGTCCCACGTCAGCATCTGGCCCACTATGCCGGGGGCATCGTAGCTCTCGGAGTCATCCGTGTGGGTGATGGTAGTCGGCCCCACGTAGGTGAAGCCCGGCGGCAGCTCGTCGAAGACGTCGACGCCCAGAATCGTGAACACGTTGGCGTCCCCGCTGGTCACCTCGAGGGTGAACATCACAGGGCTAGAGATCGGCACCGTCGGCGGGAACGCCGTCTTAAGGATGTCGAGGACGATGTTGGCGGGCGTATAGTCCAGGGGGATTATCGTGTACCCCCAGTCGTAGCCAGAGAGGGAGCCGCCGGCCTGGGCGAGGATCGACTCACCGTACACCACCGTGAAGGGGAAGTCGGCGAAGAGGTGGGTCCCAGTGTTGTCCATGTCAAACGGGTCGTAGAACCCGTGTGACTCCACTCTGTTCAGCGTGACCATGTCGTCGACCACGTAGTCCTGGTTGTAGTCGGCGTAGATCGTCGTGCCGTCGAAGATGGGGGACACGTATAGCTGCATGTCGTAGCTGGCTGTCTTGCCACTGGGCGCGTAGGGGACAAAGTACTCGCTGACCAGGGCGCTGGCGTCTATGGGCACATAACCCCAGTCCCAGTCCCCCTCACCCGTGTCCACGGAGACCAGGATGATTATCCTCTCCCCTACTTCGGCCATGACGTGAACGGGCGTGTCACCGGGGGTGCTGAAGCTGGCGTCCGTCGTGCCCGCGGCCAGGAACCTGGGGTTCCACCCGGGCTCGACCCCCGCGTCCGTCTCCACCGTTACCTGCGCGTCGGTGATGGCGTGTATGTGGTACCTGACGTCCAGGGGCGGCGACCCCGTGGGGAAGGTGGGCACGTGGAAGTCGTTCCCCGTGAACCTCTCGTCCTTCAACGTGAAGTACCGTATGTCGTAGCTCTCGCCGCCGCTGGCGATGAGGCCCACCTGTATCTTGTTGTTGGCGACGACGTAGTCGCCCTCGTCGACGTGGGGGATGACGAAGCTCTCGCCCCTGTCTAGGCTACGGCTGAACGGGACGCCCTTCTGGCTGTAATCCACTACGGTGCCGTCCTCGGTGCTCTGGACGACTGCGAAGGTGCCGCCCTGCACCTCGCCTCCTCCTAGGAAGTCGTCGGTCCCCACCGTGTCCTCCCCCGCCGGGACCACGTAGCTCTTCTGGGCCTCGTCGCCTCCCTGCTCCACCGGGTAGAGCTCCCACATGCCGGCGATGTAGTTCCCATCCCCCGTCTCGAGGCGCCTATCCGTGGCTCCCCTGAAGACGCTCAGGGGGCCGCCGGCGACGAAGAAGTAGTCGCCTCCGTCGATACCCGCCGCGGGGATCAGGGAGCCGCTGAGGAGCGCGCCGCTGCCGGGAGGTGTTATGGTGTAGTAGGGTGAAGCCCAGTTGTCGAAGGTTATCACCCCTCCCTTGTCCAGCCTGAACACGGCGTCGGCGCCCGTGAAGTCAGATTTCTGGAAGCTGTAGCCGTTCCCTCTCTGGTCCACGTATATCCTTGTGTCGTCCAGGTAGGAGACTACGCTGAAGACGCTGTACGGGTTCGCACCGGATGTGGGCAGCCCCACGGCTGGGTCAACCGCCTCCAGGATGATCTTGGTGCTGTCCCCCAGCACGTAGAAGGATTGGTACCCGGATGGGATTGATGCCTCAGCTGGCTGGATGTTAACGCTGGCTATCATCAGAACCGCGAAGAACAGTAGCCACTTTCCCAGAGAATCATTATTTAAGTGCATGTAACTCTCAGGTAAAGATCTTGGTTCTGTTACCCTTAACCCTAGAGTAACCAGAACACCCGACTCGCAGTAAACTTGTTTTTTATAGTGACGACCCCGTTGGCTCTCACCCCGTAACAGTTACCCCAACGAAAAACCCCGCGACTCTATGGGATAAACCAGAAGCGAGACACCCTGATCCTGTGAACAGGACGCGGCGGCGTCCCCCAGAGACTCACCGGCTAGCATCTCCCGTATCAGCGTAATCAACGCCTCGTCGGAACACGAGAGGGAGACAGCCCCGTCCCAGCCGACGACCGCATCAGCCCCCGCGTCATGGAAAGCCATGGCCAGCCTCTCGTCCCCAAGCCCATCACAGCCCATCAGGACGACCAGGCCCGAGGAGACGCCGCCCAGCCGGCTCCCCACGAACCGGGGGCCCACCGCGAAGAACATCCTCGGATCGTTCGGGGACCGAGCCACGTGCACCTCGTTGACGAGCTGCATGCCCACGTACCTGGAGGCGTCGAACTCCTCGCCCGTGAACAGCCAGACCTCGTCCTCGAAGACGCCGCTGTGCACACGAAACACCATGAGACTGTAGCCCCCCTTCAACGCTTGCAGTTGCTTCACCGTCGCCTCCTCGCCCCGATAAACCTCTACCTTGAAACCCTCTCCAGTCAGAAACCTCTCAAGGGTGTCGGTGAAGTTAACCTCCGTCTGGGTCTCGTAGAGGGAGTCATAGATCAACGCCATTCTGGCGCCGTCGTCGAGCCGCGGCTGCCTCACGAGCACGGAAGCCGCTGATACAGCCAGCAGCAGGACCACTATCACTACGCCCAGCCTGTAGGCTGTCCTGATCTGCCCCACTTCAGTATTGTCCAGCCACCAACCGAAGTAACGGTAGAGTAACCAGTCCCCCGTGTATACGGTTACAATACATGGTCTTTCGTGCGGTATCCGAGCCTTTATTAACGCCCCTGCGTTACGAGAAGGGACAATTTCGACCCATGCCGCTGATTGATATGAACTTCGACGAACTAGAAATCAAACAGGAGATTAAGAAGGCGCTCAAAGAGATCGGCTTCGAGGACATGTTCCCCATCCAGGAGAACGCCATCCCGCCGATGATGGAAGGGAAAAACGTCGTCGGCCAGGCCAAGACAGGCACGGGGAAGACGGCTGCGTTCGGCGTACCCATGCTGAACAACCTGGACCCGAACTCGGGCCATGTGGAAGGCTTCGTGCTGGCGCCCACCAGGGAGCTCGCCCAGCAGATAACCGACGACATAAACACCTACGGGAGGCACACGAAGATCTGGGCCACCCCCATCTACGGCGGCGTGAGCATCCACGGCCAGTTCAACGAGCTGAGGAAGAATCCCACCATAGTAGTGGGAACACCCGGCAGGATAATGGACCACATGAGGCGAGGCACCCTCGACCTGAGAAACGTCACGATGGTGGTCCTCGACGAGGCCGACCGCATGTTCGACATGGGTTTCTTCGACGACATCGAGTGGATAATGAACCAGCTGCCCCGGCGGAAGCAGGTGAGCCTATGGAGCGCAACCATCGACGACCGCACCAGGGAGCTCTCAGCCCGGTTCATGCCCGACGCAGTCACCGTGAACATGAGCCGCGACGAGATAGCTCTGACCACAATCAAGCAGTACTACATGGTGCTTGCCGCCCATGAACGGGAGGACGCCCTCCAACGGCTCATAGAGTACTTCGACATCGACAGGGGCATCGTCTTCTGCCGCACGAAGTACATGGTGGACAGGCTCTCCAGCAACCTGAGACGGGCGGGCATATCCGCCGAGCCCCTGCACGGCGACTTCACCCAGGCGAGGCGGCAGCAGATGCTTGATACCTTCCGGGATGGAGATTACGACCTCTTGATCGCCACGGAGCTGGCGGCGAGGGGCCTGGACATCGCGGACGTACCCTTCATCATCAACTACGACATCCCCGACGACCCCAACATGTACTTCCACCGCGTCGGCAGGACCGCGCGAGCCGGCAAGGAGGGAACCGCCATCACCTTCGTCATGCCCGACCAGGAGATGGAGCTGGAGCGCATAAAGGCCATAACCCAGACCGAGTTAGAGAAGTTCGCGCTGCCCCCGTCGTTCCTCTTCTAGAGCCAACGTTTTCCTTATAGCCTCAAATGAGACCTCTATCCCTATGAGCGGTTACTTTGCGGGGCAGCCGTCCCCGGGGGAGATAAACGAGAGGATCAAGGGGTTCCAGTCCTGGCTTGAGGTAGATCTGGACGCCATAGGCCGCAACCTGGAGCAGGTCAGGGCCAGGACGGGGCGGGAGGTCATCCCGTGCGTCAAGTCCAACGCCTACGGCCACGGCATCGTCCCGGTGGTGGCGTACATGGCTACGCAGGGGGTACGCCGGGTTCTCGTGGCGAAGCTCCACGAGGCCCTCCAGATAAGAGAGGCAGGTATAGACGTGGGCATCATCAACATCGACCCCCTCTTCACGCCTGAGCAGTTCGAGACTGTCGTGAGGCTCGGCGTAAGCCAGACCATCTACCAGCCGAAGCCGGCCAAGATGCTCAGCGACGCCGCCGGCAAGCTCGGTGAGACAGCGTCCCTGTGGGTGAAGGTGGACACGGGGCTAGGCCGCGTGGGAGTGAGGTGGAGCGAAGCGCCGAGCCTCATAGAGGAGATAAGCAGCCTCCCAAACCTCAGGATCGAGGGTATATTCTCGACGCTATCCGAGGCCGAGGAGCTGGACAGGCGGCAGGTCCAGCGGCTTCTGGAGGTCGAGGAGAAGCTCGCTGCCAAAGGCGTGGACGTGGGCGTCAAGAGCATCGCCAGCAGCAACGCCGTGTTCCACAAGCCCTACGCGTTCCTGGACGCGGTGAGGCCGGGGCTCATGCTCCTGGGTCTGTACCCAGAGGAGGAGGACAGGGGCCACGGCGTAGAGCTCAGGCAGTCCATGTGCTTCAAGGCGCGGATAGAGCACGTCAAGTGGGTCGAGGAGGGAGAGGCCCTCACCTACAGCCGCAGGTTCGTAGCCCCTAAAAGGATGAGGGTCGGCACAGTCCACATAGGGTACAGCGACGGCTACCCCCGGGGCCTCACCAAGAAGGGAAAGGTCAAGGTAGGCAACGAGATCAGGGCGGTTCTCGGCACGGTCTCGGTGAACCACTTCCTCGTGGACCTGACAGAAACAGACTATGAGCCCGGCGACGTAGTCGAGGCGATAAGCAGGGAGGGAGAGAACGACGCATCCAGTCTCTCAGCGCTGGCGGGCATCATGACTTACAGCCTCGCCAACCACCTGAGCCCCCTGCTGCCCAGGGTCTACCTGAGAGGCGGTGAGCCGGCGGCCCTCAGCGAGCCCAGGCTCGTCGAGAAGTAGCCCTACCTGAAGGAGGGCATGACCTCCTCGGCGAAGGCCTCCATCCCGGAGACCAAGTCTCCTCTCTTCTTGACGACGAAGTTAAACATGAAGTGGTTCACACCCGCGTCAAGGTAGCTCTCGACACCCTTGATGATGTCCCCGGGGGCTCCTATGAGGCTCCACCGGGACTCCTCGCCGAACTCCACCAGCTTCTTACCCTCGCTGAGGCTCCGCATATGAGCCTCGGCTGGGCTGTCAAAGTACCGTCCAAGAGCCTCCTCACGTGTCGCCCCTTGGCAGACGGTGATCTCCTTGACGACGTCGATGTCTGAGAGGCTTCTTCCCTGCTCCTTCAGGAACCCTTCGAGTCTGGGCAATGCTTCCCTGAACTGGTCCGGGTAGAGCCCGGGTATCCATCCCTGGCAGTTCTCCGCGAGGTACCTGAGAACCCTGTCGGTTGTCAGGTGGCGTCCGAGGTACACGGGGAACGGCTTCTGCACGGGCCTCGGGTAGAACTGTACCCCCTCGAACTCGACGTATTTTCCCTTGTAGGTGGCGGGGTCCTCGTTGAACAGGACGCGCATCGCTTCGACTCCTTCAATCATCCTTCCGAGGCGGTGCCCGACTCCGAGGGCGCTGGACTCCTCCGTGTAAGCGCCGGTTCCCACCCCGAGAAGCACCCTGCCCCCTGAAAGGGCGTCGAGGGTGGCAAGCTGCTTAGCGCATACCACGAGACTGGGTGTCCTCCACGGCAGCACGAATATACCCGTCGCCAGCTTCACCCTCCTCGTGGCTGACGAGACCGCAGCCATCGCAACAATGGGCTCAAAGAACGCCGGCTTGGGCCTCACGTGGCTGACGTAGTCCTGAACCGTCATGTGATCGTTACCCCAAACCGAGTCAAAGCCCAGCTCCTCGGCTTTAACAGCCGCCTCGACGATGGTCTCCCTTGAAGCGAACCCCGCGGGAACCATCAACCCCTCCCTCCCCGTAGGGAGCGAAACGCCGAACAACACCAATATCCCTTCACCGATCCGAAGCGGCACCTGATCATGCTCCACCAGCCTTTTAACGGTAACCAGCCACCGGAGGAGGAACTTAAGACCACACGCACCCACCATTAACCATGGTTAGGTACGGGACTCAGCTCTCGCTGGACCCCGACTGGGGCGAGATACACAAGGCAGGCGGCTACGCCTCCACCCTCGAAAGCCTCGGGTACAGCTGCATCTGGTGCCCCGACGAACGCTTCGAGAGAAGCCCCTACACGCTCCTATCCATAGCCGCCCTCCACACCGAGACCGCACAGCTGGGCGTCTCCGTCACCAACCCCTACACAAGGCACCCCTTAATCACCGGAGCCGCAGCCGCCACCCTCAACGAGCTTTCAGCCGGAAGAGCAGTCCTCGGGCTGGGGGCGGGCGCCTCAACCCTATTCGAGAGACACGGCGTCGAGCGTCCAAGCCCGCCCCTGACGGCGATACGTGAAGCCGTCCAGATGCTCCAGCCCTTCCTACGTGGCGAGAAGGTAGACTACAAGGGAGGCGTCCAAGGCGCAGGAAGCCCCTACATGGACTTCGAGTCCCGACCTGTTCCCATCTACATAGCCGCGAGGGGCCCGAGGCTCCTCAGGCTAGCAGGGGAGGTGGCGGACGGCGTCATCATCGGTAGCCTCGCCTCAGAGCAGGGACTCGGCTACGCGCTGGAAAACATTGCCATGGGGCTTGAGAGGTCCGGGCGAAGCCGCAGGGACATCGAGGTCGTTTTCTGGGCCTACACGTCTATCAACGATGACCCTGAGCAGGCGCGGAGCACAGTGAAGCAGCTCGTAGTATCCTCCATGTGGAGCAGCAGAAGGATCATCGACAGGCTCGGAGTCGACGCGACCAAGTGGAGACCGATAGAGCAGGCCATGGTTCAGGGGTTCAAGCATGGTCAACCCGCACCCAGGGTCTACGAGGACGCCGCGTCCATGCTAAGCCCGGAGACCATCGACGCGTGGTCCGTCACCGGCTCCGCGGACACAGTTGCACGCAGAGCCCGGGAGATCACCCGGAGAGGCGTGGACCAGTTCGCCGTGCTCGCACTGGGGTGCTCCATGATGGACAGGATGGAGACCCAGAGAGCCTTCGCCAATGCGGCAGGTTTAGGGTGCTCCAAAGCGATATAATGGCAGCGGACGACTCTTTACCCTGACCCCGATGCTGCTGAACAGGGATAGAGCCGAGAGACTCATGGCTGAAAACGACTTACTGGCTCTGGTCGCCTCGTCCCCAGCCAACGTATTCTACTCAACCGACTGCAGCCCCTACGGTGACAGCCTCGCAGTGATACCGCTTGAACGTGGAACCGAGCCCCTCATGGTAACCTCCATCGCAGGCACGACCCCCGTCGCCCTCATGTCCCCACCATGGTTTCGGGACGTACGGTACTACGGAGAGTTCTACATAGAGGCACCTCCCACCATGGACGGGCTCACCCCGGAGGAGAGAGCCGTGGCCGAAGCCAAGAGGCAGTGGGAGCAGTCAAAGCCCAGAGACCCTTCAAAGCTGCTCATCGACGCACTGATGGAGCGGGGGCTCACCGAGGGAAGAATCGGCGTCGACGAGTCCAACCTCCGGGGCAGTCACCCCCTCTGGGGCATGATCAAGAAACGCCTCCCCTCTGTGGTGCCCGTGCCGGCTCAAGCCCTGTTCACCGAGATACGCATGGTCAAGACCAGTGAAGAGATCAGCCGCATCAAGACCGCTACAAGGATCACGGAGAAGGCTTGGGAGGCGTCACTGGACTCCATCCACAGGGGCATAACCGAGCGTGAGTTCGCCGACGTCTGGCAGACCACCATCATCCACGAGGGCGGGCAGAGCAACTCGTACCTCGGCGCCTTCTGGCCGCCTGTCGCGTTCGGCCGACGCACAGCCTTCTCGGACATAGCCCAGCCCTCCAAGTACAGGCTACAGCCGGGGGATATAATCCGCTTCGACGGCGGAGCCACCTACATGGGCTACCCCTGCGACATGGCCCGTGTAGCCGCCTACATGGAGGCAGGGGACAAGCTCAAGAAGTACTGGCACGCGATACACGCCGGGGAGCAGAAGGCCGTCCAGATGGCTCAGCCCGGAGAGGACACCGCAAGAATATTCAACGCCGCCGTCGACACCGTCCGCAGGGAAGGCATAGCCCACTACAGGCGGCACCACACCGGACACGGCTGGGGCATCGAAGGCTACGATCCACCCACAGTAGGCCCCAAGGGCGTTAAGCTCATGCAGGACATGGTGCTCTGCTTCGAGACCCCCTATTACGAGGTGGGCTGGGGCGGCATACTCCACGAGGACGTCGTAGCCGTCAAACCCGGGGGACCACAGCTCCTCTCCAGCCCTGAGGATACGCTCAGGGTCGTCGGGTAGCCGGGTCTATGTAACGTAGTGCCTCGAAGTTAGGTACCTGTCCCCGCTGTCATGCATCACGGCGACCACCCTCTGGCCCCTGCCCATCTCCCCTGCCAGCCTGAGGGCGACCGCCACGTTGGCTCCCGAGGACATCCCCGCGAACACTCCCTCCTCGCGCCACAGCCTCATCGCCATCTCCACGGCCTCCCCGTCGGTCACCTGCACTATGTCGTCGACGAGGCCGGGTGTCATCACCATCTCCGCTATGATGCCGCCCTCTATCTCGCTCTTGGGGTACGGCTTCCCCGGCTTCATCTCCTTCTTGGAGCCCGCCGGGATGGCGCCCACGACCCTCACCTTCTCCGAGTGCCCCTTCAGCACCTGGGCGACCCCCATGAGGGTGCCGCCGGTGCCTATGGAGGCCACGAAGGCGTCCACCTTTCCGCCTGTCTGTTCGAGTATCTCTCTGCCTGTCTCCTTCTGGGCCTCGACGCCGGACGGGTTGGCGAACTGCCTGGCCCACCAGACCTTGGGGTCGCTCCTCTCCAGGGCCAGGCATATCCGTCTGCCTGGCAGCTCCACCTCGGCGCCGGGCACCCCGCTGAGTCCCTCGTACTCGCCGGGGGACATGGTCTTTACCTCGGCGCCGTAGCCCGTCATGAGGTTCTTCTTCTCCTCCCCCATCTTCCCGGGGGTGGTCTCGTAGATGACGACCCTGTAGCCCTTGAGCGTGCCCATGAAGCTGAGGGAGGTGCCCGTGTTCCCCGTGCTGGACTCCACGATGGTGTACCCCGGCTTCAGGCGCCCCTGCCTCTCGGCGTCCTCTATCATCCTCAGGGCCACCCTGTCCTTGATGCTCCCCGTGGGGTTCATGTACTCCAGCTTAGCCCAGACCTCGGCGTCGAGGCCCTCCGTGACGCTGTTGAGTCTTACGAGCGGCGTGTTCCCTATGAGCTCGATTACGCTGTCGACTGCACTCATTATGGTTAACTCCGGTCACGTGGGTTGATAAGACGTGTGCAGGACGGGTGAAACGTCATATCCTCAAGCGATGCACTGGATATTCCGGTGATGCTTCGTTGATGAAACTGCATTCGCGTCACATCGTCATGATTTAAATAAAAGCTTCATGGTATCTAGTTGGGAGCTGGGGTAGCATAGCTTGGCTAATGCGCTGGACTCATGATCCAGAGGAATAGGCACCAGCGCCTATGCCGGATAAAGAGCGTGGGTTCAAATCCCATCCCCAGCACCTCCTCAAACCCCTGAAACACGGCTTTTTTAGGGCTTTTATGGGGAAAGGACGTGTTTAATTTGTCCTCTGTTTCTCCCGTTCTCTGAGGTTTCCTCCATACGTTTAAATGTCTCAGGTGTTTAGTTTTAGCTGTGTCTGAAGGTGTCTCGGGGTAGGGTGTTGGCGTGTCTGTTTGAAGGCACGCCCCGAAGCGTCCGCGAGGTCGTGAAGGAGACGGGGCAGACTCGGGGCAGCGTCGGCATGGTGCTGTCCCGGCTGTGGAAGGCCGGCCGTGTGCTGAGAACCGCGGAGACCATCTGTGAGCATGAGACCGTTTTCCGGGGCAGGGCGGGCTCCTCGAGCCACACCCGGCCATACCACCTCTACACCCTGGCGCCGGAGGACATCGACGAGTTTGTCGTGGATGGGAGAAGATATGTGGCATACGACGAGGAGCACCTGGACCCCAGGGGCGGAGGAGGACTCAGCAAGGCCCAGAGGATCCTCGATTTATTAAAGGAGCACCAGGACAGAGCCTACTTCAGCAAGGAGGTCGCCGAGGCCCTGGAGGCGTACGGCGTTAAGCCGGGGGACATCATGGCCAACGTCCGCCGCTACGAGAGGAAGGGCCTCGTCTACGTGCGGGGCTACAAGAACGCGGAGCGGCAGACTCCGTTCCTGGAGGGCTATCTGCTGACGTGGCTCGACCAGGGTCTGCCCCGGGAGGAGGCGATCCGGGATGCCGTAAGGAGGACCGACGCTGCCCTGGAGGGCCAGGCGAGCAGCAGCCCCATCATGGAGAGGGTGCACCGTATCAGGGACATGGTGCTGGAGCACGCCCAGCTCAGGAGGATCGTGGGCCCCGGGTACATGGAGAACGGGCTGAGGTGTAGCCATCACGAGCTGCGCCACGCCTTGGACAGGACCCTCAAGCTGTACCCCGACATCAGGGTCTTGAAGCTCTTCGACGCCTACAACTACTACTACCACGAAGGCATGGCTCCGGAGGACCTGGCCGCGGCCACGGAGATGATGAGGAACTATATCAGGATGACCAAGGGCGCGGCTAACAGGATCGGGCACAACTGGGAGGCGGTGGCAGAGTGGTTCATCGACCGCACCACCACCGGCGCCCGCTTCTGGACCCAGAACCATAGGGAGGGAGGCATGGACCCCCGCCGCATAACCCTCCACCTCATCAAGGGAGTGGGAGGCCGCCGGCGGGCCGCGGAGGTCGACCGGGTCTGGGAGGTCACCCCAGGCGTCTTCGCCCCGGCCATCACGTATGTCCTCAGCTGCAAGTGGGGCCTCGTTAGTAGGGCCCACGTCGACGACTTCCTCGAGGTCCTCAGGTGGAGCAAGGGCTTCGGCGTCGACACCCCAGACGGCCGTGACGTTAAGCAGGGTGTGGTGGGGGTCTTCGCGGCCAGCGCCTTCAACCCCCGCGAGAACGTCCAACTCAAGGACGGCACCAGGATAACCCTCACACAGTACGCGTCACGCAGAAACCTCCAGTTAATCACGGCTGCCGATTTCAATAAGATGCTCCGCGGCAAGGGGTGCCCCAAGGAGGCTACCGTCCAGAAGATATGCCGTGCAGCTCGGGACGAGGCCCAGGTACGCGAGACCCTGGGCAGCTTCTGGGAGAAGCCAGGCGAGGCCACCGAGGCCCTAGGCAGGCTCAGGCGGGACAACGAGGACCTCTACAGGTTCGAGGAGAAGCTAGAGGCTGAGGAGAATAAGTCACGAGTCAATAATGTATCAAATTAACCGCGTACATTCATCGATTTTCTGATATCGCTTTTCTTGTTTCCTGCGGGTATTCTTTGAGAAGCTTCGAGATTATGAGGCCCGCGATGTGTTGTTTGAACTCTGCCTCGCCGTGCTTCATGTAGTATACTCTGTGGTGCCCTCCCTTGCCTGTGGTCTCCGTGTAGGTGAGGAGCTCTTCGTCGACCATGGCGTTGAGGTAGTTGATTATGCTGGCCCTGCTGATGCTGCCTTGGAGGCTCTCGTTGACGTTGACCCAGACTGTTCTGCTGTTGGCGCCCTCGGGCTGTATGCTCCACAGGTAGCGCAGGTCCTCCACCTGCCAGTCCTTGAAGAACATCTCTAAGTCTTTCTTTCCTGCATCGAATTGAAGGGGCATATAAAACCAATATATTCATTATTTTTATTAAAAACTTTCGAGTACCAATCTAGCAATCCAGGCTCTGTATCTGAACAAGAAGGAAAGTTCCATCAAAGAAGTATGAAACCGGATTTTACCCGCATATTTCTTGTGGGCTTGTTCTTTAGAGGCAGGATACCGAACTGGTCGCACTCCGACGCCGCTTGACTTACATGGAATAACAGAATTTCAATACTCGATTAGAGATTGTTTGAATTAGTCATATAGTAATTTAGTCGGTGTATTTACTGTGCCAATCTCCTATTCCTCTTCTATTCATGTAGTAGAAGATGATAAATACGCTCAGGAAAAACGCTAGGAATACAGTTCCTTCGATCAGCTCCGTCATGTCAGTGAGGTCTTTCCCTGCATAGGCACCGTATATTACGATTATTGAGCCAATAATATAGGCGACTTTTTCTTTTAACTGCATCAAATAATATATTTTTTTAAAGCTTCTATATCACACTTTGGGGCGCACGCGTCCAAAGTCCCATTTAAAGAAACCGAGAGCGGGATGATACCTTTGTTTAAATTAGTCATATAGTTATCAAGTCGTTCTTTTTATATGAAGCTCTTGATGTTTATCCTGACACTACGACCCTGAATTCTCCTAATTGATAGAATTCACCAGTATTCACATCAATTATAGCATATGTATGAACCTCAGGATAAGAACCTTGAGCAGCAGTCACCAACTCAACACACCACAAATAATGAGACAACTCAACTAGTTTAGCGCAGTTCTGTGGATCAATAATAGTTAGCGTAATGCTATCCGAGAGGCTTCCCTGTTCACTTGGATGAGTATATGTGACAATATACACTTTGGGCTCTCCCTGAGCTGGGAACCCATTCTCTCTAGCAATGGTAATCGCTTTATTTTGATTGATTTTGAAAGGCTGAACTGATAGACTGTCAGGAATACCCGTCTGGTCAAAAAGTCTTCTATCAGAGTTAAAGGTCAACGACACACTTCGAATAGATTGATCCCTCTGAGCCTCACACTTGTATATATACTCGACTGTGTACATTCTGGTTGGGTCCCATTCATCTTTCCACAATACTGGGTTGCTAAAATAACTTGCATAGTAATCCTCCCCAACGATATCTATGATGATATTTTTAGATGCGTCGACTAGATCAAGAACAGGATTAGAAGAGATCTCGATAGGTTCGATCATTTTCATAATATTTCCATCGGGTGCTAGATAGTTGAAGAAGTTACCATATACATAAACGGTTGAAAAGTCAAGGAGATCCAGGTATCTATTATCAACTATCGGCTTATGTTCATTTGTAACTAGGTAATAGACAGATTCTGTGTCAGCTGTTTTGAGTGTATAAGTTGTCATGTTAACTATCCGGGTTTCAAAGTAGTCTGTTCCGGATATGAATTGCCTTGGGGTTGGTACTTTATCATAATGTAGTGTTCCCTCTAGTGCCTTGTATGAGAGGTATTCTACGGGGATCATTCCTCTCCATAGTGAGCCATTATATACTATTTCATGGGTTGTTTGCTCTTCGGGTTTCCATCGAAGAGTGTAACTAATGACTATGATAAGGGAGATAGCGACTATTATCGCTGCTCTTTTGTAGACACGTGTCAATGCATCATATTTTAATTAAGATATAGATATAAAACTATATTTTAGAACACTAGGCATCTTGGTCAAGTTTTCTTGATGAATGTGAAAATATTATAGGGAATAATAAATATGATGCAGTTCTTGTTATAGTGAGAAATTTAATATCCGTGTTACATGGAACACAGTTCTCCTTCACTTGAACAGGAAGGATAAAAAAAAGTTCCTTCAAAGAAGAATCAAACCAGTACTTACGGAGCAAGTCGATTCTTGAAGGTCATTAAAAATAGATTCTCTCTCGATATGCCTTTTTACCTACACACGCTTACCCGAGCCATGGATTATTGGCTGAACATCGACTCATCAACAAGGATCGCTAAGCTACACAAGGAGACATGCATCTACTGTAAACCCTATGATCAGCACACTAAAGGCATCAACGAGATGAACAGCGGTGGAGGATGGTTCAAGTTCGAGTCGCCTAAAGAAGCAGAACAGTATTACCGAGGTCTTGACATCAAGATATTCTGGCAGCCATGTAAAGTCTGCAAACCAGAGTAATACACCAAACCAACAAGTCCATCTTTCCACGTGGAACGGTGGGCCTACATCATGTTTTTTCCAGGTATACTTCCTTGTTTCTCACTGAGACAGCCACAGAGTTTACATCTTTACGATCCAAGGCCTTCTTCAGCTGCGCGGAGAGGTAGTACGCGTCCTTGCCGGTCCCTTCAACCCTGACTAAGTTATGCTGAGACTCCTGGAAGGCCTCGATGATCGGGTCGTACTTGGAGCCAGTCCTTCGTTGGTGGCCTTCCTTCTTCGGCTTCTCATCAACCGGCTCTATGTTGAAGCTGATGTCAGACATGACAGAATTTTAGTTAATTTGATGTATAACACTTCCGTCTGGTTCAGATCTCTGAGGAAGCGGGGATAGGTGGTACTATGCCTGAGGGGTGCGCGTCAGACAAACCCATCCCTCCGGGTTTTACGTTTAAAGATGTTTAAAGATTATAGTGTATGAATATCGATCCATATTGCGTTCAACGGGCCCCTTGATCTCGTTGCTTCTACTCTCAAGCTGGTTTTCAGGTGTCTCTCTGGTTTACCTCCCTGCGTCTAGGTTATATGAGGCCTTTTTCATGGCTCAGACGTGAACATCGATGAGGTCGGGGAGCTCTTCAAGGCTTTCAACGAAGCCGGGATAAGGCTGGGCTTCGGCGGGGACGCCTGCACCAACATACCGAACCCAGGTGACCCTGATGACACCGGCTGGCACCTCATGCTCCACGATGAACGGCTCTTCGATGGAAGAGAGGACGCCTTCAACCGTATCCTTGAGGAGCGGGGCCTGGAGTGGAAGCACGAGGAGTTCCTGGGCTGGTCTCACATTTCCGTCTACAGGCCAGGCTACAGGTTCCCCGGCTGGAAATCACACGGATACAAAGCCTAGTGCTCCACGTGGAGCATAAGCTCGAGCGTAAAGTTTGAGATGACTCGATTTAAACCTTGTATCGTGTGAGAACGAAGGTCTGAGACCAAGATCATAATCCGGCATTATATGCCTTGAAAATTTTAGTTAAATCTGACAAATTAATGAGTGAATATAATTTATTATTCTTTTTACAATGGGTAATAAATTGGTCTCTCGCTCCATCATCTAGGTTCCCAGAATAGACCAAAAATAAAATGTCAATATTCGTGTCTAATGCTTTTAGTAAATTAACCGCAATGTCTTTCAAATAAACAGTCTTGTATGATTTTCCTTTTATTAAAAATCCTCCAACTCTAATATCTCTTTCATGAAAGAGGCTCAGTCTCGATGTCCAAATATCTATTTTTTCTGTTGGTCCATGATCTGTTATACTATATTCCGATAATATTTTTTGTAATCTGAGTTCAATGTTATTCTCATCTAGATTTTTTATACTAGTAAGTTCATCATCAGTAATTGACGTTATGTTATTCATTTTTTGAAATGAGTGAATTTTAGATACGGATATTTCACGATCAGTGGAGTAAGGGGTAATATAAGTTCCTGATTTTAGATCAAATATCTCCCTTACTTCATCAAAATTAACTTGATTAAAAGGATTTAGGATTTTTACTTCATCATATTTATTCTTATATAACATGTAATAAAAGTTGTTATTTGTAATCTGTTTTTCGATGATGATATTACCATAATCATAATAAACTGGAAGTTTAATAGAACGTAAGAAATAGAATATATTTTTGTATTCTTTATCTAAATTTTCTAACTCTCTTATTTTTATTGTGCTTAATCTACTAATCATCCCCATTATAATACTATTATTACCTTTATCAAATGCATCAATGATGTCATATTTTACCTTATGTATTGCATCATCAGAATATTTATAAAGAATTTTCATAGCTTCAATAAAAGATTTAGATGGTCTAATTATATCAATATAGAAAAATGTTTCAATATATGAAATTACGTTTTTTATTTCCTCCTTTTTTAAATCATTTATTCTATCATCAAAACTAATATCAATTTGATAATCATCGGGTATTATATTAAGCATAAAATCATCATCAATATATTTAAGTTGATTTAAATATAATAAATCTTCAATATTATTATATGTATAAACTGGATTATTAATTAAAATAATCGAAATAAAAAGTGAATTACCAAATATAGTATCCCTAAGTATTGATAGTAAAAAATTTATCGGAACATTAGTAAAAATGGAAGTATATAAATTAAATAATTCTTTCATCTTATCGTCTGATAAGTATATTAATATGTGTTCAATTTTGTTAAATAGTTTAAATAAGCAATCTTTATCATTTTCTTTTAATATTCTATTTAAAATATATTTATTTAGATCAATATTTGTTAATTCAAATTCATCCATTATATCACATAATTCTTCTATTGTATATTGATCATACTCTAGATGTAGTTTATCTATTTCTTTCACTCTTATCCACCATAGTATTGCAATACTCTATGGTAAAACATTTCAGCTATGTCTTGGGGTAATTGACCCTTAGGAATTATGTTCTCTGGGATAATGAACTCGATTTTTCCTCTTGCGTATATTTTTGTGGTAATGCCGGTTACTCCTAAATTCATTCGACCCTGAATTTGTCTAATTCGTATTCCTTCTTCTTCAATAAGTTCAGTTACAATAGGCGACATATTAATTCTTGTCCCTCTGAAATTTGCATAAACTTTGTACTCAATTTCTTCCTTCCCAGATTTCTGTACTGATTTGATAAATCTCTCGCTATCGCCGGGATCGATAACCAAGAACGTCGCATTTTCCATATTCCTAAGTATTTGTACCATGTCTTTCTGAGGTATCGTTTTTTGAATATCCTTGTATCCTCCCGTAATTCTGCCCAGCATAGCTGTTTGAAGCCCTCCCACTGTTTTCTTTATTATTGCGTCATTTCCACCAAAGGTGACTATCCTAGCCATATTTGGTGAAAGATACAAACAGCTCTTTACCAGACCAGTATTGACCAAAGCAATATGTTGTTTTAATAATTCAAGGTCTTCCGTTACATAAACAATCTTAGTAGGGTTTTCTTTTGCGAAAGTGCTCTTAATAACATCGCCATCAAGACTCACATCTATGAATCCTTCTCTCATCCGTTTTCTTCGAGGAGTCTTAAAATATTTTTTTTCTTTGAGAATTCTTATAGCTTCATCTCGAATAGCATCTAAATCATTTTGAATCTCATAGAATGAAATATTATATTGATAAACACTGGTTTTATGAATTCCAGGGGTCCCGACATCCTCAGGATCAACAACAAGTTCAGATAAATCAAATGAATCACTCACTTTTAAACACCTACAATTTTTTATTTCTATATGTAAATTACAATTCCCAAATAAATAAGGTTATTTATCTAACCCAGTAATTTCGCATTAATTTATTAAGTAGGAATAGTAATAATTAGAGAAATTTAATACTCTTGTTACTAGGAACAATGAGTTCAGAGGTGAATAGTGCATGCCTGCTGGGGAATACCTAAAGATTTTTTATTAAATAAATTTGAGATTGCATAAACCTTTAATTGAGAAATGTAAAAATCAGCTTCTCTAGATTCTTGAACTCTTAACTAAACAAAATATAGCTTAGATTATCCGATCCCTCTCCCTGGGGCTGTGAGCTGGTATCTTGTTATGTCTCTGGTGCCTGGGCTCTGGCCTTGCCGGCTGCGGGGCGGGGTGTGGGTGTGTGGGGTCGGATAGTCCGGTATCGTTAGGCTTCTCTTCCTACTACTGTGGGGGCGTGGATCTGGGGCCTCTGGGAGTTGATCGGCTTCTGTTTGCGGTGCGTGCATGAATAGTTATAACCCCGTATTGAATAGTTTTGAATCATTTACACAATATCTAGATTATTTTGCCTATCGGTCTTGAAGCCGGTGGAGGCGCCATCTCAGCGGCATAGACCGAGAGAGCAAGGGACCAGAATCTGTCGTCGTGGGTACCCTCAGGGTGATTGAACAGGATCTTCCCCGACTTGCTTAGCTCGAACCGCTCCACGTTGAGCTCAGCGAAGAGCTCCGGGTCGTAGGGTATGTGGAGAAGCGGCCTTAGGCCCACGGGTTGGCCGTCGTCTCGGTGGCAGCCCTCGGGGCACGTTGTCCTCCACTCGCCGTCAACACCCTCGATGTAGCCGCTCCACCCGCAGCTGGGGCAGTCGGCCCGCCTCATGTTCTCCCTGAGGGCGGTGGCCATGGCCTCCTTGCTCGTGTCGGTGAAGTTGACGCCCGTCACGTTACGGAGGCCTCCCCGCTGCATGTCCTCGACGATGTAGTCGCCGACTCCCGTCTTGTCCGCGTATATGGCCCTCACGGTGCTCCAGCCGTCTTGGACTCTTTTCATGTAGCCGATGACGGCGCCGTAGGGCGTCTCCAGGGGGAACCTGTGTAGGTGCCGGAGGTACTTGTGGGCTCCCCGGGTCTCGGTGGCGGCGACGACGCTGTAGTCCCGTTTCTTGCCGAAGTCGGCGCCTACGTAGAAGTCTCCGCGGAGCCCCGCGTCCAGGTCGACGTAGTCGATGGCGTTGTCTTGGGCCAGGGTTATGAGGCTCGTCGTGAGCCACACGTCTGTGTCTTCGGTCCACTCGCACAGCATCTCCCGCTTCCAGCGGGAGGGGTCGCCCTGCAGCTGCTTCCTGATGGTCTCCACGATCTCTGGGGAGAGGGGGCCTCTCGGCGGCAGGGCCTCCTCGTACGTGACCATGTGGGTGCTGAAGGGCTCATCCCTCCACTCGTGGAACATCCTGTAGAAGACGCTGTCCGTGTTCCAGGGCGTGCTCTCGGCGATGAGGTAGCCGTTAGTCGTGTTCAGGGTGAACAGCACCGCGGTGTACAGGTCCTCGTCGTCGCGTATGAAGTTGCACTCCATCAGGTAGATGACCTTCGCCGTGTGGCCTCGGATGGTGTCAGGCATAGGCGACTCGGCGAGGATCTGAGACCCGTTCCTGAACCGTACGATGGTCCTGAGCACGTTCCTGTCGCCGAAGTGGGCGCCGTAGAGCCCCGGGTTCCGGCTCTTCATCCGCCGCAGATGCTCACCTATGGCCTTGAAGGCAATGTTCTTTACCTGGTCGAACTTGGGCGCCGTCACGAGGATCAAGCTGCCCGGGTACCTGAAGCCGATCCAGAGGAGCTTGGCCATGCCGTTGAACGTCTTCCCCGTCTGACGGGCCTGGACGTTGGCGACGAAGTGCGAGGGGTCTCGGAGGAAGGGCCACATGTACCTGAAGGGCTTGTACCCCAGCCACTCGACGCAGAACTCGACGGGGTCCCGGGGGACCTCCTCGGCCTCCTCAGCCCTGAGAAGGTTCCTGGCCTCTTCTCCGGCGCTCCTCAAGAGCTCTGCGGATTTCCTCAGCTTGCTCCTCAATCAGCTCCACCTCCACGTCCGTGACGATGTCGTAGCACACCTTGACGGCGCGGATGAGCACCGCCAGCGCCTTCACCTTGACGTCCTCAGGGGTCTCGGGGTCTGCGACGATGCCGTCGCACGTCCTCATCACCCGCTCTAGGCGCCTTATATAGCTCCGCCTCTTCTTCTGCGGCTCTATGCGGACCCTTCGCGCCGTGATGCTGAGGCGAACTCGCTGCCTCCAACGATCCTCCCTCTCCACCGCCTTCTCCTCTTCAGCTCCGTTATCACCCTGCTCATGAGCCTCAGGTCCATGAGCAGCCTGGGCGTGTTCCTCCTTATCCAGGTGAACAGTTTCCGGGTCTCCCCGGTCTCTTCGCCGTTCTCCAGCCATCTCTCCAGCAGCCTCCTATCCCTCTCCGTGAATATTGTTCTCAACGCGGAAACCCCTTGTTCCCTCATCATGGAATAACGGTTTTTCACGTGGCAAGCCTGATCCTCCTCACCAGCGGGTTCCTCTCCTCATCTGCCTGATTCTCAGGATCCTCTCTCAGGGCGTGGACGAGGGCGAGCTCAAGCTCGCTCAGCTGGATGAAGAGATCTATGGCCTGAATCCTGACGTTATCGTCATCCGACTTCATCAACGTGTTCGCGGCCTTCACGGCTTCGCGGACGTCCTTCAGCTTCTCTTCGTAGATCTCTGTCGTCTCAGGGTTCATGATTCGACCTCCGGGTTCGTTCGGGTCCAGTCCCTGCACCAGTACAGGTACGCCTTCGTCTGTGAGAGGATGCCGAGGATCCGCAGGCTCCACGCCAGGCTCTCCGTTTCGGCGGCGCTGAGCCACTCCACGAAACCCGTCTTATTCAGGTACGGAGTCTGGACCCGGGCCAATCGCCTGTAGTAGTGGCGATCGACGCCCAACAGCGCCTCGTGGACGGCGGCGAGCCTCTCGGGGGTTAAGCTGCTGAGCATCCTCTCGTCGTAGCTCCTCGACGCCAGCAGCGCCGGGTTGAAGCCCAGCGCCTTGAGTCTCTCCACGGTTTTAACGATCTTCTCGGTGGGCTTCTTGACGAGGATCTTCTTCATGCCGGCCCTCTCGGCGAAGGGGTTGTACTGGGCCATGACGGCCGTGAGCTCGACGTGCCGGCGCCCCGTGAGACGCAGCGTGTCCCTGACGAGCCTGGCGCCGAGGCCTATGGTCCGGTACTTGGGGTGGACTATGACGCGGCTTATGAGCGTCCACTCCTCGTTGAGCTCCTTGAGATACGGCCTGTAGCCGACGGCCTTCACCCTGCCCGCCGCCGTGGGCGCCGGGTACGTGTACGCTATCACGCCGATGAGATCGTCCCCGAGCCTCATGGAGAAGAACATGTGGGGCGCGACCACCCTGTGGCCCCTGTAGTGGAGGTAAGCGAGCCTCATGTAGTCCTCCTTGGATGCCTCCTGAACCGTGACGTCCCGGGCGACGGTGCAGCCCGAGGCCTCCGCGTTGGAGTAGTATTTGACGCTGATCTCGCTGCCCCAGCCCTTGCGTATGTGAACGCTGGGGCAGAGGTCGTCGAGCAGGTCGGTGTGGGTGGTGGCCACTATGAGGGTGGCGCCGCTGCGGCGGGCCAGTTTCTGGACGTTGTAGGCGACTATCTTGGCGGTGGATCTGTCCAGGGTGCTGCAGAACTCGTCGCACAGCCAGTAAGGCCTGCCCCGGTCGAGCAGCTGGGCGATCCTGAACCTGTACCTCTGACCGTCGCTCAGGTGGCTCGGCCGCCGGAGGAACAGGAACGCGTCGTTGAGGCCCACCTTGCTGAGCAGCCGTAGGGCGTCCCTGAAGGTATCGCCTACGAGGTCTATGATGGGCCTGTCGCCGGATGCCTCCAGCTCCGCCATGGCGGCGGCCTCCTTGCCGAGGTCGTCCCCGAGAGCCCGTAGCAGCACCGACTTGCCGCTGCCGCTGTCCCCGGTTATGTAGACCACGTCGCCCACGGCCAGCTTCACCGTGAAGTCCCTGTAGAGCACGTGCTCCTGCGTCTCGTCGACGCCGAGCCCGAAGGCCTCCGCCACCTCGATGGTGCGCTCCGTGAGGGGCGTCTGGGTCTTGAACGCTATGTCGTAGACGTAGCAGCCCCGCTCCCCGTCATACCGTCTTACTCTCCTCCCGACCCTGACCCTAGACAACGTCACTCAGCGCCTTTCCTCTCAAGATGCTGCTTGTACTGTCGCCTGATCCCTCTCCGGGCTCCCCGCTTCCTGTACCAGTACCCGGCGATATGGATGGGACCGCCCACGACCTTATAGGTGGGCGCCGAGGAGCCGATCTCCTCCCCCACGGCCAGCTTCCTTATGGTCCAGGTCTTCCCCATGACCACGATCTCCTCTGTCTCTCCTACCTTCATTCTGCTGACTTCCCCCAGACGGCGCCGACGATGGTGCCCACCACCAGCATGATACCGTTGAAGATGACGTCGTTCCAGCTGCCCATCCACACCATGTGCACCACCTCCAGGCCCACGAGGCCCACGAAGAACAGCACCATGAGCCCAATGATCAGCACGAACCTGTCGCTGGGCGGCTCCTCCTGGACGCGGACCCGGCGGCCCTTTCCATCCGTCTCCGTCACCATCCTCCTGGTGGTGCCCTGTCTGATGAGGCGTTTAAGCCACGACCACACGCACCCTCTCCTCCTTACGCTTATACTTCCTGAGGCTCACCCGTCGGCCCAGAATCTGGACCTCCCTGATGGCCTTCATCATCTCGTCCCGGGGCAGGATCAGGATCACCTCCTCGACCAGCTCCAGCGGTATTCTGGTGGCGCCCCACTCGTTGTGGACCTCCACGACGTCCTTCCCCAGTATGATCATCTTCTTCTTGCGGCCGCTGCAGCCGAGGTAGATGCCCCAGTCCTTGCAGTAGGCCTCGGGGCTCGCCTCGTGCTCGCTCAGCTGGGCCCGGATGTCCGAGGCGTCCAGCCACCTGACCATGATGAAGCTGCCCCTGGGGAGCTCACCCTTCTCGATCTCCTCTATGCTTACGCGTCTCAGATCCATGAACCTCCTCTCATATCCACACGTTCCTCAGGCTGTTGAGCTCACTCTCTCGTTGGATCCTCCTCATCATGGCGAGGCTCATGCCGACGTCGTCGACCGCCGGCGCTATCTTCGGCTCATACGATCCGTCTGGCTTCCTGGCGGCCACGAGGTCCAGGTCGCAGACGTAGCCCTTGCCCGGCGTGTACCTGTGGACGGCGCGGACTATCTGGAAGCTCTCCTGGTCGATGCCGTCCTTGAGGCTCGTCAACGTCACCCTCATGGGCGGCCTGTAGCCGAGCTGGCCACGCCCCGGCACGGTGACCCGCGCAGAGACCAACGGATCCTTCCGGTGGGCGACGATGTTGTCCGCGACGTAGCCCGCGTAGTCCACGTCGGTGATGGTCTTGTCGACCAGGCGGAGCGTCCGTTTCCCGTAGGCGCCTTGGCTCGTCGAGTCGCTGGCGGTCCCCGCCTTCTCGTCCCTGATGAACCTGAGCTTGTCGATGAGGATGCCGCCTGTGCCTATGCCGGCGCTGTGGTTGGCCTTGATCTGCACCGTGTCGATGATGGGCCCCGGGTTACCCGTCTTCGAGAAGGCGCTAATGTTGACGCTGTACTCGACCCAGGTGGCTGCGGCGCCCGGGGATACCTCCGTCTTCTCGTAGTGGTCTGTGACCCAGATGCTGTTCCTCCACAGCTTGACGTCGAAGTCGTCTATGCTCAGCGTAGCGCCGTACTTCATGTAGAACTTGATGAGGTCATACCCCGAGATGTCCAGGTCCGGGAAGTTGAGCCTCATCCTGTACTTGGTGCCTGCGCCGGTGAACTGGAACTTGACGCTCGCCGTGCCGGCCTGCTTGTCCCCGGCGTCGCTCTGCGGATAGTTGGCGTCGGTGGGATCGGGGCTGCTCCAGCCCTCAGCCGACTCGGTCAACGCGTCCTGGTCCGTGGGGCTGTACTCGGCCTCGAAGACGATGACCCTGACGTCGTTCACCAGCCGAGGGCTCCCCTTGATGCTCTCCTTGACCTGGATCTCCAGGATGTTCGCCGTGTTGCCGTCGCTGCCGTCACTGATATTGAGGCTGCAGCTGAAGGCCCCGTACTTCTTGAAACGGAGTGCTCCGCCGGGGTCGACGTAGAAGTTGGCGCCGGTCTCCCCGGTGCTGAATGTCGCGGTCTCGGCCAGCTTCTCCAGGAGCGCCCAGGCGCCCTCCGCGTTGAACTTGTTGACGATGGCCCTGTTGGTGGTGTCCTTGTCTTGGTAGAACTCCGTGCCCGACTGGTCCATCACATCGTCGACGATGCTGCTGATCTGCGTCGCCGATACGTACTCCTTGGTGAAGGTGCGCTCGTGAAGAATCTCGCCAAGGTCCTCGCACACCAGCTGAACCACCGGCTCGTCAGGCTCCCCCAGCGCCACACGGTCGATGACCCGCGCCGTGACCAGCTTGTAGACCAGGGTCTCGCTCTCGGCGCCCAGATACACCATGACGATGTTGCCGGCCCCCACCCTGGCGGCGCCGCTAAGAGGCTCGTACTGGCTGAGACCGTAGGCCTCGTCGACGGTGAGGGCCCGTGAGACGACGAGGATCTCGTCCACGAAACAGGTGGTGTAGCTGCTGTACCCGCCGCCTGTATGGACGCAACCGAAGGTGAGATCATGAGCGTCCAAGGTTATTGCGTCCAGGGTACCCGAGGCACCGCCGTCATACTCGCCGTCGACGTACAGTTCGATCTCGTCGCCGTCTGGGTTGATGACACCGACGACATGGTGCCAGTACCCGTCCGCGGCCGCCGCGCTGCTCGTGTACTGCCTGACGTTGGCGGCGTCGTCCTTGACGTAGAGCCTGACCTTGTTAGAGCTCCAGTTGAACTGAATCCTGTTCCAGTCGGCGCCCAAGGTCTTCCCGAACCCGCAGATGACGCCTAAGGTGCCTGCGCTGGCCTTCACCCAGAAAGCGATGCTGATGGCGCCGGTAGCCGCAACGGTGGTCATGAACCCCGTATCGAGGCGGCAGCTGCCCCCCGCCAGGAAGTATAGGCAGTGTCCATGCCTGCCGCCGCTGTTCCACGTCGCGTTGACTATGGTGCTCTGGTGCCTGTTCCGGCTCAGGTCGTAGGCCTTGGTGCCCAGGTTCTCGTCCAGGCTATATCGCCTCTCCGTGACGCCCAGCAGAGGGTCGTTGAGCATGGTGAGCCTGAGGCCACTCACGGCGGTCGTCGTCACCAGGTCGGCGACCAGCTCCAGCAGCTCCTCAGGTATCAGAGGCGGGTTCTTGAGTACAGCCGCGTAGTCATAGTCGACCTGGGCCGTCTGGTTGGGAGTGTTGCTCCGGGCGTAGAGCTTCACGTACTTGACTGTCTTCCCCGCCGCGAGCTGCAGCATCTTGACCTCGAAGCCACTCGGCGCATCTGTCCAGCCCGAGCTAGTGGTCGAGGCGTCCGTGTACTCGACCTCCACCTTGTACTGAGGTGTCGTTCCTCGGCCTCTTAGGCGAGCCCTGATCAGCGGGTAGCCGTCGGTATCCAGGTTGAGGCTGCTTACATCCCGCCTCCAGCCGGCGCCGTTGACCGTCCCGCCCTCCGTGACCTCCATTATCGCGTAGTCGCCCGAGACGTCGCCGGCGTTACCGAAGCTCTCCGAGGCCGCCGACTGGAACTTGGTCCAGAGGCTGCTCCTGAAGCAGTCGTCGAGGAAACCAGGCTCCTCGTAGATCTCCACGTGGCTCTTTGCCCAACCCGGCGTCGGCACTAGCCTCCCCTCCTCATCTTCTCTGTGAGCCGCGGCCCCAGCTCGTCCAGCCACTGATCAACCTCAAGCGGGCTCCGCGGCTGCCTCTCGAAGGTGACGAAGATGGGGCCCAGCCGAGTCTCTTGGGCCGGCACCACGTACTCGCCCCGGTGAAGCATATAGACCCCGGTGTGAGATACGGGGCCACCTGCCTGCATGCTCTTGATCCGCGAGTAGACGAGTGCACCGGCGGCCAGCGCCAACGGTATCACCCACCAGTTCCCCGTTAGAGTCGCCAGGATGCTCTGGGCCGCCGCGGCGGCGCCCGTCGACTCCTTGAGCATCCTGGTCAACGCTGTCAGGTTGCGGACCACCTGGATCATGTTGAGGAACCCGTACATCAGCGCCGTGGGGTTCAGGTTCGTGATGGCCCTGGATGTCTGGGTTATGGCCAGCCTCGTCGCGTTCATGGCCCTCACCGTCATCAACATGGTGGGCAGCGAGCTGGAGGCGCTTGACCGGGCCCCGGTCAATGCGAGAGATGCCTGGTTGGCGCTCTCGCTCGCAGAGTTAGCCGACGCCTGTGCCTCCTCGAGCCCTGTCACCTGTACGTTGTACTCCAGGTCAACCCTGTCCGACACTAGGCCACCCCCGCCGCCCTGTAGAGTATCTCGCGGCCTGTGTTCAGCCTCTCAGCCAGCACCGCTTGAAGGATGAACGGCCTCGCCGGCATCCTGCTGGTGCCGTCGTGAACGTGGCGGGCGTAGTCCACCTCTCTGCCGGTCAACGGGTTGACGTGGCCTCCGCCGCCGGCGACCAGCTTGGCTGTGAGGAGGCTCGGCCTTTCGACCCTGACCGAGTCCCTGAGGGCTCCCGTCCGGACCGGGCAGAACGCCTTGGCGAAGGTGACCATGCGGGGCAGCTGGAGGCATAGGTCCGCCGCCTCCTGGAGCGTCTGGGGTATCATCTGCAGCTCCATCCCTAGGTCCTCAAGCCGCACCGGCTTTGTCACCTTCACTCACGTTACCTCCTTCTCGTCAGGCGTCGAAGCTCGTCCTCGAGCCGCCGCCCCTCCCTGTCCCGTACGTCGGCCAGGGTCTCCAGGTAGACGCCGAGCCTCTCCACGAACCGGGCCGGCTGAGCCGTGAGCTCGCCGTGGGTCCAGCCCATGATGGCGCAGAGGGCGACGTCGTCCAGGAGTGGGCTCGGCTTGCCTCGCTTCACAGCCTCTACGATTTTTTTCTCTCCTCCCGGGTCACCCCGTTGATTCTCTGTGTGAACGCGATCATATCCTCCACCAGCTCGGGAGGCTCTATTGAGTGGATGCTCTCGAGGGTTATGGGCAGCGGCTGCCCGTTCTCGTCGACCAGATCCCACTCGACGATGGTCTCCACCAGCATCATGTCGTTGAGCTTCCATGGGTCGACGTCGGGCTGCAGGTCACCCGGCCCCGATCTCTTCCAGCTGGTGGACTCCTTGAGGGCTCGCTGCTTCATGCCGTATGTCCAGGTCCTGAAGACCAGGCGGTGACCCTGTATCTTTGTCTCGTGTCTCATGGCCATCACGTGAAGCTGTGCTCCAGGTATCCTCCGGTGAACTCGACTCTGCAGGCGATGAGGTCCTCGGGCTTCACAAGCGGGTCCACGAGCCTCATCTTGCCCTTGCTGAACTGGATGTGCTGGCTATTCGGCAGCATTACCTTGAGGTAGATCTCCGTCTGGTCCAGGAGGTAGCTGAGGTACGTGTCGTCCTGAAGGTTCATGGTGAGCCTGGCGTCGCAGAGCTGCTCCATCTCCTCGAGGCTGCTCAGCTGCTTGGAGCCAGTCTCGTTGAACACGAAGTTGGGCTTGAGCTGGTTGTCGACTCTGAACTCCCAGTCAGTGACGCCTTCTATGGTGGTCCAGTCGCTGCCGTTGGTGCTCACCTGGACGTAAGTGTCGTCCCACTCCCAGGGAGTACCCGGGGCGGCGCCGTAGCTGTGGATGGTCGAGCTCTTGGTGTCGTAGAGCTTCCCGATGAGCTCGGCGCTCCAGATGACGGGCTCGCCGACGCTGCACTGAACCGACAGGGTATCCAGCTTGAGCCCCGTCCAGTACAGGTACAGCTTGTCGGTGGCGTCACGGTACAGCTTGGCCTCCGCGAAGAAGTTGTATCCCCCGAGGATGTACTTCTGGTAGTAGTCGCCCAGCTGACCCTGCAGCCACTTAAGCCTCAACCGCACGTTCTCGCGCCTCATCAGTATAGCCACGGGGCGGCCCTCGCCGCCGCCGTCCCTGAGAGCGAACACCCTGTTGTGCTCGGGGTCATAGCTCGGCGCGAGCTCGGTCACGTACCCTATCCTGTACAGCGTCACGGGGCTCGCCCCGGGGCTGCCCCCGTAACTCGCCTCGTCGTAGTTCTTGTGCCCGAACTCGATCTGGTCCTTTCCCTTGTAACTAACCATAATAAAGCACCTCTACCCTAGTCTGACTGCGAAAAAGTGGCGGCCTGAGATTGCCCTCATCCAGGTCCCGCCACGCCGAGACCTCCAGGTACTCAAGGCCTCCACCTGGACTGTTGCACTTGGAGTGAAGGATGCGGTCCACCTCCCCGAGGAGCTCCCACCGCTGTTCGGCGTCGCCACTGGCCCAGACATCCACAAAGTAGACGGCCTCGAACCGGCGCTGGGCCGCCGCCGGGTCCTCGCTGAACCCTATGGGCCGGGGCGTCGTCAATACGTGGCTCACCACCACCTGGGGGAACTCGGCCTTCTCCTGGAGCCAGTCAGCCGAGAACGTGGGCTCGTAGCCGAGGCTCCACCCTCCCTCGAGGAGCTCCAGCAGCGTCAGCTTGGGGTCAGTCACTCAACCATCCTCTCCGCCCTCACCAGCATGTACGCCGACGTCTTCTCGACTCCCATCACGTGGTACCTGTGGCCCTCGATCTCCAACTCATACAGGGTCTCGCCAACCGGCGCCCACTGGGTGAACAGCACCTCCACCGTCGCCCGCTTAACCTCCCCCGGAGGCAGGAGGCTCTCGCCCAGCTCTGTCTTGACGACGGCCTTCTCGGTGTAGGTCGTCTCGCTGAGGACTGGCTGCCCGTAGCCGTCGTGACCGGTGACGGTCTGCTTGACCACGGTGATGTCCTCGCCGTGGAGCTCCAGGAGCTCCTCGAACCGTAGTGCCTGGGGCTCGGGCCGCACCAGGTCGAAGCCGGCGCCGAACTGGCCATACTGATAGCTCATGACTCGTACCCATCTCCCTTCGTTATGTTCGTCACGTTGACGCCCTCGTTGACGGCTGTACCTGTGACTCCCCAGATCTGGTAGTTGTCTATGACCACGTGGTCGGTGTAGCCGCCTAGGTCGACGCCGTTGGGCGTCGTGGATTGGCCGTCGATCTGGAGAGGCCCGAGGTTGAGCCTGCTGCACTTGTTGGCTGCCCCGTCGTCGCTGACGTCTATCGCGTCTCCTACAGTGGCGTAGAATATCGCCCCCATGACGAGGATCTGCTCGACCAGGCGGTAGAGCCTCATGCCTACCCCGTCCGTGTTGAAGTGCTGGTTGTTGTGGAACTGGCACAGCCTGACCTTACCGTCGGTGCCGTCCAGGGCCCCGGCCTCGATGTCGATGCCGTTGGAGTAGAAGTAGTTGTTCAGGAAGTAGCTCTTCAGGATGACCCCCGCGCCGGCGCCTCCCTCGAGGCGTATCCCCACCTGGGCTGCGTTCTCGATGAGGCAGTCCTTCACCCAGATGTTCCAGCTGTCCCCGGTGCTCTCCACGTGGAGGCCGTGCCTCTTCGGCTGGTTCATGTAGACCCGCTCCATGTGCCAGTCACTCACCCTGTCCAGGTGGACCACGTCGCGGTCGCCGGACCCCGGATAGAGTGTCATGTCGTAGAGGCCTCCGAAGTGAACTGTGTCGCCGGTCTTCCCTATGTCGATGCAGTGGACGCCGCCGCCGAGGTTGAACCTGATCATGGTGCCGTAGTCCAGGTCGTGGTAGCACATGCCTGCTCCGTAGACGTGGACGGGATAGACCTCGTCGATGGTCCAGGGCTGGGTCTCGGTGATCTTACCTTTAGGCAGCCACACGGCGCCGCCGGTGTCGGCGAGGACGTCGTCGATGGCGCTCTGTACGTTGCCGGCGGCCCTGTCCCAGACGTTGCCCCGGCTGTTCACTATCTTGGTCCGGTCGCCGATGAAGCCCGCCGCCCCGGCGCCGAACCTGGCTTCGAGGGCGTCCACCAGCGTATCGTAGTGGCTGTACGTGATGGGGTTCGGCGGGTACGGCTTCTCAAACGCGGGCATCTAAGTCTCCTCCGGGTACCTCTCGTCCTCGTCGATGTGACGATACTCCGAGGCCTTGATAGTCGGAGACTTGTAGAGCCGGAAGAGACCCTCGATCTCCTGGGTCCAGACCTCAAGGATGTCCCCCGAGTCCTCCCTGTACTCGCCGGCGGCTACGCTCCTCGGCTGCCGGCCCTTGATGGTCTTGGCCGTGAGAAGCATGCTCAGCTTCTTGACGACCTTGTCCGACGGGCTCTGCGCGCCGAGCCGCTTGTCGATCTGGGCGTCGCTCATCTCGATGATCGACGTTATCTCCGAGTCCGTGAGGCTGGTGTGTATGATCCGCCGGACGTCTGAGGCTGTGCAGTAGGCCATATCTTTCTCTCACCTTCCCCTAGCCTAGCCGCTCTTCGCCTTCCTCTTCCTAGGCCTCACCAGCTGGAACTCCGGGTCCTTCACGAGCTCGTCGGCGACGTCGTCGTCTAACTTGAGGACCTCGCCGGGCGCCCAGAGCCTTCTGGGGGTTAGGGTTCCCTTCCGCCTCGCTCCCTTGAACCTTATCCTCTTCATCTCGTTCACCTCGGTTGTTAGGGGATACCGCCCCTCTGGGCGGGGAACTCTGTCTCTGAAGTCAAACGCAGGGGCCGCCCCTCCGGCCCTCTACGTGCATATCTTGTCTATGGCGTCGTCTAGAACCAGCTTGGGTTCCAGGTACTGGCGTATTATGTAGGCGTCGTATCCGGCCTTCTCGTCCCTGTACTTGGCCGCCTCGGTGGGGCCCTCGCCCAGCACCACGGCGGGCGCCCGGCTGTCCCCGATCAGGGGCCCCTTGGATGCGGTGGGCGTCGCCGTCAGGGCGTAGTCGGTGAAGGTCTTGATGGTGGGGTACCCTGGCAGCGTGAACTCTCCGCCGGCGGCGCCGACGGTGGCTATGCCGCTGTGAACCAGGTCCCGGACGTAGGTGTTGGTGACGAACTTGCCCCAGATGCCCGGGTGCATGGCCATGAAGTCGGGCTCGTACCCCTTGCCTTCGATGTACTCGATGCTCGCCCTGATCGCCAGCCACGGGTTGGTGTCGCTGTTGGGCGGCGTCGTCATGGCGCCCCAGTCGCTGTAGGCGGTGCCGCTCACCTTCTCGGTGCAGGCCTCGGCTGTCTCCGTGATCTGCTTGTTCTCCATGCGTGCCAGGTCGTTGCCGGCGTCCTCCACGTTCAGCGCCAGCACGTCGTGGGCGGCCTTCTTGGCTGCCTCGTCGCTGACGACGATGTGGACCACGTTCTTCCAGAGATCGAAGTCCACCGCCGTGTAGGCCTCGGCCGCGATCTCGGCCTCCACCATGGCGGGCACCTTCTCTTGTCCCGCCAGCGCGGTGGCGACGTCGATGCGCGCCGTCAGGCTGTCCATCCGTATGGGCCTGCAGAGGCCGCGTAGCTTGTACCTGGGCCGGGCTGCTCCGAGCACCTCGTCCAGGATGACGACGGCTTCGATGCTCTCGATGTCCACTGGCGTGATTGCCTGTGCCTCGAAGACGTTGGGGCCGGGTGTCTTGAAGTAGTCTCTCTGGACCGTTGAGTACCAGACTCTCATCACTTCACCCCCAGCCATATCTTGGCCGTCGTGTCCGCGTCCTCGGCGTCCTCCGCCAGCGTCCCGACGATGCCTATGTTGGTGTCTAGTGCCGTCTGCACGTCAGCCTCGGCGTAGCTGGCCGGCGCGTCGCCCTTCACGAACAGGGTGACCTCTCCGGCGGTGGCGCTGATCATGACCGCCTGACCCTTCTTACCGGCGCCGCTGCCCGAGACCTTCTGGGCCTCGACGCAGCCCACCAGGACGCATGAGATCTTGTGGGTGGTTTCCTCGCTGTAGTCGTGTGCTTGGAGGGCCATCATGAAGGGGCCAACCGCCATGTTCGGAGCGGCTAAAATGCCGTTGCCGTCGTTGTAGACGATCTCGCCTTTCTCGATGTCCTCGCTGGCCTTGACGGTATACTCCTCGATGACGAGGAGCTGCTCCTTGAGGATGCTTCCCGCCGCCATCACGTGTTCCTCCTTCCGAAGAGGCGCTGCCTCGTGTCCTCAATAGCCGTCTTGAGCTCGTCGCTGGTTCCCGCGTACTTGGCCTTGGGCTCCCCCTTGGATGCCTGGGCCTTCGCGGCCTTGACCGCGTCTGCCTTCATCTGCTGGAGGGCGTCCTCGGGGTACTCCGTGAACCTCTCCTTCTCGGCCTCGATGTCCGTCACCAGGCCCGCCTCTGCCCTCGCCTCGAGGACGCTCTCCACGATCTCCGCGTGTTGCTTCGCCTCAAGCTCTGTCACCCGCGCGTCAGCGGCTTCTCTGACCTTCTTCTCGTCTGTGAGTTGCTGCTCTAGCTCTGTGACTCGCTGCTGTAGCTCTTCGCTCAACTGTGTTTTCCTCTCTTCTTCCTCGGGATTCGAGCCCGTCTGGGCTCCCGGTCCCTGGGCCGGGTCCTGTTTGGACTGTGACTCGTATAGCCGGGCGCACAGCTCCAGGGGCACCTGGGTCTGGGCCCGCGCCACGTTGATGAAGCCCGCCTGAGGCACCGCTGGCGTGTCGATGAAGTCCACCCGCTCGAAGACGAAGCTCTCCACAAGCAGGTAGGCCTCGCGGCGGGCGATGCAGTCGTGGCTGAACGGGTCCTCGGTGTAGGTGAGGTCCTCTCCGCACTTGCTGCAGGTGTCTCTGTAGCTGAGGATCACCACGGAGATGGGTCCCCACTCTCCCGTGATCAGGTGCTCCCAGGCGGTGGCGTCCGTGATCTCCGCCGTCCCGAGGCCGTAGCCGTCCGGCTTGTCCGACGTGACGAACCGCCCTAGGTCCATGGGCTCCGGGTAGTGGGCGTCGATACTATAGCCTGGGCCGCAGCCTATGGGTTTCCTCAGGATGGTGGGCATGGCCTCCTCGAGGGCCTTGTCGCTAACCCCCCAACCGTTCCGGTTTACGGTGGTGTTCATGAGGTAGAAGGTTGCTAGGTGCTCCTCGTCCCCGGTCATGATGCTGTGGACCGCTGCGAGAAACCTGTGTCGTTTCACTTAGCTTCCTCCAGTTCGCCGGGGTCCCAGCCCATGAGCTCCCATATCTTCTCCAAGTTATTGCCGAGGGGCCCCATGCCGTGGCTGCCCCACAGCTTGGCTGCGGCGTCGGCCATCGCGTAGACGTCCATGGTGCGCACCGGGTTCCAGCGGTGCTTGATCTGGACAGGCAGGGTGTCGGTGAGCGCATCCTCGTCCTCCAGGATCTTCCTGGTCCAGCGATCGTACCACTGGCGCTCCACCTCTCTCTTGAGGTACCGCTGGATCGAGTGTACGATGCCCTGGACGTAGGCCTCCAGCTCGGCGTACGCCGTGGCCCTGTTCTCTATGGGCTTCCCGAGGAGGAACCTGGGTGTGCCGAAGTTCGCGGTGACCGCCTGCTCCAGCCTGTCAAGCAGCCCGTTCAACCCGTCGATGTCCGGCGTCATGTCCACCACGGTGGCCTCGACGCTCTCGTTCACCGCGATGCTCTTACCGGCCCGCGCCACCTCGGCGAGGCTCTCGATGGCCTTCTCGGCCTCCTCCGACGGCAATCCGCTGGTGTCCGCCTTGAGGATGACGTAGGGGGCCCACAGGTTCCGAGCGATCTCGGGGAAGTTCTCTCGGAGAAGCTCGTGCCTCGCCTGGCATACGCTGCGGACGGGCTCGACGTCGCTGAGGCCCAGCATGTCGGCCTCCAGCTGCAGGTTCGTGAAGTACAGGACCTCGCCGGGCTCGTAGAAGCCTTTCTTGCCCTTGTAGGTGTAGCCTGTGAGCGTCCAGTCTTCGTCGATGTCGGGCTTAAGGTCGTTGCTCTGCAACGACAGCAGCTGCCTCGGGTAGTCGTCCTCGTCGAGGACGATCTCGAAGCCCGTCTTCCCGTAGACGCTGCGCTTCACCTGAGCCACGAATAGCGTCAGGTCCATGTTGACGGTCTTGTTGAGTTCGTCTATCTTCTCCTCGACGTGTGTGTACCTGTCGGGGTTCTCGGCCTCTATGATGGTCTCGTATCCGGCTGTGGTGGCGAAGAGGGCGTTGGAGACGATGCACTTACGGACGAGCTCGTCCTGCCTGAACCACCGGTAGTCCTCGTTCATGCCCCGGTAGTAGGTACTGGAGGTGGGTGTGCTGGTCTCGCCGTACCGTTTGGCCTTGGGCGCCGGAGCACCCCAGAGGACTCGTCTGAGCCCGCGCAGCAGCCCCGACATGGTTAAGGCCTCTTCTGTGCCGTGCTCTTGACGACGACTCCAGGCCTCGTCCTAAGGCTTTTCCAGGGGTCACGCCGAGCATCTTCCTTCCTGTGCTTGGTTGACTGTTTGACCATTGGGGCGTTTTTCTCTGACAGGGCTGACTCCCTCTATGTTTGATGTGTTCTTGGGAAATGAGGGATAAAAAAGTGGGTGAGAAAAAGTAGGAAAGAAGGGTAACAAATATTAGTATCTAGTAAGATGAATATTATTAAAGAGGCAAATAATGAAGGAAAAAGTGTCGATCTCCCTCAGCGCCGAGGTGCTTGAGAGAGTGGATCAGGCAGCTAAAGAGGAAAACCGCAAGAGAAGCAACTATATCGACACTGTGCTAAGAAGACATTTCAAAATGGAAGAAGCCCATCAAAAGCCTTATGCCAAATTTAGTAGATAAAAAGCGAGTAATTCTGGGGAATGTTGGAACGATGGGCTTCTTATTCTTACAAGGGTATAAAATGCGATTTTGAATCATGAATGGCTAATAATTTATATATACGTTCAAGTAAAATTTCGTCATGATTGAAATTCAAGAATATATAGACGCATCGGAAAAAATGAAAAAGCTTGGACTTAGAAAACCTGAATTCATGGCCATCTTACCCAGAAATTTTGATACAGCAGAAACCCCAGATTTACTACTATACCCTAATGAAGCCAAAACAATTCATTCTTTAATACGTCAAGCTGAGATTGATATCACCCCTCTTGAAGATGGAATCCTCTTTAAAGATGAACAATCTTTTACGTTTGTTGCCCCATTAATCCTTTTTACATCAATAATAATTGCTCAAAATCCACATTTAATTAACATTACAATCAATATAATTTCAGATTATATTTATGATAGAATTCGAGGTACCAGAAAAAATGCAAATTTAAAATTGGAATATATAATAGAAACTAGAAATGGAGATTATAAAAAATTAAATTATGAAGGAAATATAGATGGATTGAATAATCTGCCAGAAATTATTAAGGAGATTCATGATGATTAAAGAAATGGATAAATATAAATATATATTGGATGAAATAGGAGCAAGAACAAAATATCTCTATTTTACAAGAGGATTAGAATTTCAAGAAGAAAGTGTTGATAAATTAGATGAATTATTAAAATCAATTTTAAAAGAGAAAGAAAAATACGTAGAAGAAAAAAATGAGTCAATGGCAAATGGATTATTAAGTATAGAACATATGATTTTAAGCCAAAAAAGATTATTTGAAATGATAATAAATTTAAAAAAGGATAATAGTGATGATGCTTGGACTTCTTTAGTTCTTGCAGAAACCCATATCCATTTAGCTCATATGGCTGCAAAGGGATTATTTTCAGTTAATGATGGAAATATACCTCAATTTATAGAAGGATATGAAAAATTAATTTTCCCGCCTCAAGTATATAACAGTATAGAAGCTATCTATGGTTCTTCTACTTGTTCAATATGTGGTGAAGAATATGGAAAATGCAATCATATCAAAGGGAGAGCATACATGGGGAAATTCTGTTTTGAGCAAATAAAGGATATTAAAGAAATGCCCGCGATGGCAATCGTATTTGAACCTGCAAGTAAATTACATAGAATTACTCATTCGTCTGATGACAATCATAATATGAGGGACGTTATGACTCATCGAATATCACATAAAGAATCAAACAAGTTAAAAACAAAACTCAATAAATCAAAATAACTCTCATTCAATCTTCATGTTTTTCATATTCGATTTTTTCTTCTTTAAAGCCACAAGATATGCACTCATATTTGTTGCGAACGGTCCATTCTTCTCCATAATTCGTATTTCTTTTACTAATCACATTTTGTGAGATTGGTCTATATGAAAAATATTCATTACAATTTTTACATTTTGTACTTTTTATGTGTTCAATTATATTAGCTGAACGTTCAAACGAAAAAACTCCTATAAACATAATTACAACAGAAATAACAAAATATTCAGACTCTATAAAATCAAGGTTCATATTCATCCCAAGCCAATAAAAATTAAAAGTTTTCATCATTGGAATTATCATCAGTAAAAACTCAATAACTAATAACAGTGTTAGACTTTCAAATCCAAAACGATTAATTAAAGGAGAAAAAAGTCTTTTCCACGTTTTCATTGAATTTGATTCTAATCTATCTCGTATAGGAATATTTACCTCAACACTATCTTGTTGTTGATATAGATGCAATTCTTCAAATTTAATCTCTTTAGTTTGATCGCCCAATCGAATAAACCATCTTATTCCATTACTATCCACTACACTATGCAGAAGGTCTTTTCTGCTCGGGATTTCAAGATGATATATTTCAGAGTCACTGTTCATTTGAACATGATTAAATTCGACATGAATAATTGGCTGAATTCTATCTGAGATCGTATTATAAATCGTTCTTCTATGCCTTTCATTATACTTGTTTGAACTGAGGGAGCCATCATTTCTCACACCGATTAAAAGTGAGCCACCTCTACCATTGGCTATTGAAGAGATAGTCTTTGCGAGTTTGAAAGGGTTACTCAAAATATCGAAATCCTTGAACTCGATTGTCTGACATTCTCCGTTTTGTATTAGAGATTCAACCAAGTCCTTCTTAGACATAGAATTAAAGAACACTCACCCTTCTAATAATTTTTATTTTCATATTAAACAATCTTATGCCCATATCAAACACTTGTCTATTTTTAAAGACCTTACTACATGATATATATTTAAAATGATTTAAAAATTAATGATAATTTATTGTTTTCTTATAACTCATTTTTTAAAACTTCATTAGTTCTCTATTTTTTTGGTTCTATAAGGCGGTATTACAAACTTTATCGCCAGACTTTAATGCCTTTCTCGTGGAGGTACTGAGCCGCCAGGTCGGCGACGTCGGGGCCGCTATAAGGTACCTTCATCGCCTTGACCCTTAGCATGATGTCCGTGTACCTGACCTCCATGGGCTGGGCCAGCCTGAACTCGTCCAGTATGGTCTGGGCAACCTTCTCGGCGGCCCTGTACTTGGGACTCAAAGTTCTATAATAAACCTTCATCTAAACGGCCACAGGTAAGCTCCTTTAAAATTGACGACCGAGGTTTCCGGTGGATCGAGCGGGCCCCAGCTCCTATTGAAATGGAAGCTGAGGTACCCCCCTGAACGAGCCATGAACTCACCCTCGAAAGACGAGATCGAGGTCTCGTTGGCCACCACTACGGCACCTGAACCAAGATAACCGGTGTCGGGCCACTTCCCATCCGAGAAGACTATCATGAAATCGATCGGTTTAGAGGAGTAGAAGCGGTATCTCACCCTCTCGCCCCATCTCAGCTCCACGCTGTAACAGTGGGAGTGGATCGTCGAGTCGACGCGGCCGACCCTGAACCTAACCGGCAGATCCATGGGCGTGACTCTTATAGCAGCCCCTCCGGTGCTTATCTCCTCGGGGTAGCCCACGGCGCCGATTTGGTGGAACACGGAGAGAGGCCGTTCATCATGCCGATGCCGAAGAACCTGTAGGCCAACGAAAACAGCGACCAGGATACAGGTGATGGCGATCGCGTTCCTCTTCGTCAGCTTCACGTCGTATCACCCCACCCGTACCTTTGTCTGGGATCTTCTCGGCCTCAAACCCTTCCAGATTGATATAATGTCATTAAAATATAATACTATTTTTTAGAACAGTAAGAATCGGGTCATACGTACTATCTAGGCGCAACCAAGTAACAACCCAGTGAATCACATTCAACCTTTTTCTCGGAGGCTTTCCTAAGAAATTTCCTTATTTATTAAAAAGTTGATTCTTCTTTGTTGAAAAGTACTCTTATGGTGACCTTCTCGCCTAGATATTCTATGGCATAACCTCCAGTGGATCTAGGCTCAAACGTGGTCTTACCCCATAACACTCTCGACCTCGCCGGTATGGTCATAGACGAACCCTCTATGAAATGAATCATCGAAACATCGCTGAGTGGAGGGCGTATCCACAAAGGTGTTCCAACAATTAATTCTCCTTGCTCTATCCTCACGGGCCTCAACCGGTCGTTGTACAGATATACGCTGATCTCGATTTCTTCCCCGAGAACATATGCCTCTCTATCTGTCTGGATCTCGACAACTAATCCCCCAGGTCCAACGATCGGCGTCTCACCGATGTAAATAACATAATAATATCCGACTATAACGACCAAGATGAAAGTCGTCAATAGAAGGATATACTGATTCTTGTTGGACATCTGCTAACAGTGAATCATAATCCATTATATTTATGTTTAGTTTTAAATTTAGTTCATCCAATAACAATAACTTTGATATGTTTATTAAATCTTTAAGGTGTTCTCATACAAGTAGTTCATCTAAACTTTTTTGAATGTATTGTTGATGAAACGTTATCGCCATACCTTGATGCCTTTCTCGTGGAGGTACTGGGCCGCGAGATCCGCGACGTCGGGGCCGCTGTACGGTATCTTCATCGCCTTGACCTTGACCATGATGTCGGTGTACCTGACCTCCCGGGGCTGGTCCAGCCTGAACTCGTCCAGGATGGTCTGGGCCACCTTCTCGGCTGCCCTGTACTTGGGGCTCAGAGTCCGGTAGTGGAGCGTCATCGCCCTGGCCACCTCCTCGTCGCTGCAGTGCCCCACGAGGCCCCATATCGTGGGCATGGGCCCGCTGCGCCTCATGCGGCGTTGAGGGACCTTGAGGATTGGCTCAACTATGCCGAGGGCCCGCAGGTTCCTGAGGACCCGGTGGCCCGTGGCCTCGGGGAGCCCCAGCTGTACCTGGAGGAGCCACCCAGTCGCGGCGCCGTGCCTGCAGAGGTAGAGGAAGGCCTGGGCTATCGCGTCTGACCTGAAGATACGGCCACACGCTGACAGTATCTCCCTGTCGTAGGCGAGGGCGTTCCTCGCATTAATTCTGTCATATCTTAGAATTATTTGAAAAGCTCTTATTATGTATAATATGGGAACACTGTCATCGCGTGAGCGTATTTCCATCTTTATCTCCAGCTACGTTATTCTCATCAACTTCCAGTAACCATATTCACAGGCTCATCTATAACCGCATCGAAACAGAGGCACACACCAGCGGCTCAGCCCTGATCCCCCGGGAGAAGCAGGCTCGCCAGGTACTCCTCGAGCTGCCGCCGGGCCTCCTCCTCGGCCACGTCTATGAGCCTCCCGTCGACGAGGTCCCGCAGCGTCCAGGAGATAAGCCCCGCATTCGGGTTACGCGTCGCCAGCCCGATGTTCTCCAGCTTCTTCACCATGGTGTTAAAGTTGACCGGCAGCCGGCCCCTCGACTCCTTCCCCCTCACGTGAAAGTAGAGGTCCCTAGTCTTGATGGTCCCATGCTCACGAATAATCAAGGCGGCCCGCCTCGGCTCAGGCGTCAGGCCCCCGATGAGCTCCGCCATGTTCGACGTGAAGTCTTCCCTGATCAGCTCCCTCACGGCCTCCGATAGGTTAATGGCCACGACGCGTTCAGGCGGCGACTCCCTCAGCACCTGGGCCAGACGCTCATCAACCAGGGTGGCCACCATGCCCATGTCCACCGGCGCCGCTGCTTGTTCGGGTGAACTCACCGCCTTGACTTGGTCGACGTCAAGCATCTTGACAAGAAGCCCCTTAAAGGTGGAATAGATTTCCAGATCCTTACTGAGGACAGCCACCGTCTCCTTGAGTCTCTTGACGTCCACGCCCTCGAACCGCTTCACCTTGTCTCTCAGGTCATTGAGCTCTGTGGCCTGGGTCTTCTTTTCAGCCTCGAGGGTGCTGACCCTATCCCTGAGCTCCTGGTCTTCGCCGTCTGTATGGGACTCCCGGAGCTCCTCCTTTAGGCCCTCTTCCCTGGCCCGTGACTCTTCCAGCTCTCGCTGGGATTCCTCATACCTCGATCTATACATCTCCTCATCACCATCGATCTTTTGAGCCCTACTCTGGGCTAGGTAGTCCTTGACCGCCTCGGGCTTCAGCTCCCCCATGGCCACCCCGCGGCCCATCTCCTCTGGGACGCCGGCGGGCAGGACATAGACGTGCTTGTACCGCTTGTCCTTGGTCTTCACCAAGAAGTGGCCAAGCCGTAGTTTCTTCACGGCCCGGAAGTCCCACCGTTTATCGAGAAGATCACTTATTGTCCGGGCCTCGTTATTGTCCATCTGGACACCGTGGATCTGTGTCCCGCACTGTTTACGAACCTCGTTATCTATGCTACTATAGGTCTGGCTGTCCACCCAGAGATCCAAGTCCAGTACAGCACCCTCTGAGGCCATCCTTACCGCCGTACTTGTCACCGGGGTCCTGGAGCCGAGGGGTATGAACTTGCGGGCCTCCGGGAGCACAATGATGACGTCCTTCATGTTCCTGAGAACATAGTCGATGGTCCTCTCGATGACCAGGCACTGCACCTCGTCGCTGAGGGGCTCCAGGTCCATCAAGTTGACTCCATTCTTCAGGGGAAGCGTTGTCGCCCACTCCCGTTCCTCCAGCTGGGGAAGAATGTCCTTGAAGTATGTCTCAAGTTTCAGGTACTGGTCCTTGTCTAACCCCCTTGTGGCGTCACCTTGAAGGCGTTGAATGTTCTCGTAGACGTCCCTCAAGGTCTGGGCTCGGTCACAGGCACGGATGATCCACGCCTCCTCGAACCTCATCTTCCTGTCCTCGCTGGCCTCAAGGATGTACTGCACGTACCTCCTGTCGATGAACTTGCTGCGGCTTCGTCTCGGCTGCTTGTAGAAGGGCTGAAGATGCTGGGCGACGTCCATATCGATCTCGCCCCGCTTGGTCCTGAACGCGATGGCCCTGCGGCCTCCCCTGTAGATGATGGCGTTCAGAGTCGTAGTCTTCCCGCTTTGCTGCGTGAGACCCGTACCGAGTAGGTGGTCGGGGTCGATGTGGACCGCCTCACCCGTCCCCACCTCGAAGCCTATCAGTATCTCCCCCATACTCCAACCCTCCTAGAGGAAGCCCAGGCTGTGCTCCAGCCCCAGCTGCAGCATCCTCATGACGTGCTTCCTCTTGGTCGCCGTGTCACGCATCTGCCTCAGGCGCCGCACGAGCCCACTGTAGTAGTCGATGTTCCGGCCTCCCGAGAACAGCCACACCGTCACGGCTATGTGGGCCGCGTAGTCGACCATGTACTGGGCTAGCCTGGCCGCCTCGTCGCGGCTCAGAGGGTCCTCGCCCAGCAGCTTCTCCACGATGGGCTTCAACTCGTCGCCATCAGGCCTGTGCATCCAGTAGGCGTTCTCGAACCAGTTGTCGGGCCTTATCTCCTCGGGTACGCTCGATATGGGGACGTGAACAGGATTCCCGGTGGCCCGGTCCCTGACGACTATGGTCTTAGCGCTCATCTCCCGCTCCTCAGCCTGTCGATTATCCCCAGCTCCAAGGCGCAGCCGAAGCAGAAGTCCAGCTCGCCGCCACGGCCCTCGTCTATGAACAGGATCAGGGGCACCCCGACGATGAGCTTACCGCAGCCGAGGCACGGGCCCACGTTGCCCCTCGCCTTGAGGGGCGTATACTCGCGGCCCAGTAACTCCACCGATTCGCTCGCGTACTCCCAGCCCGCTTGGTCGCTTCTCTCGTATGGGTAGGCCTCGAACCTCATGGGGCACCCGGGGCCGTGACGCTCCACGATCTCGACGACGCCGTAAAGGCCGTCGCTATGCACCTCCTTCACCTTTACATGGTGCCTGGCGCCGCACACGTCGCAGACGTCCGCCGAGTCCATCCACTCGCCCCTTGGGTAGTCATTGAGGAACAGCGGCTCCGATGGCCTGACATCCTCAGCCATCAGCTACGCCTCGCCTTCCTGGAGCCATGCTCCACCCGCTCCCTGCTGTAGACGTCGCCGCGGCCCAGAGGCGACTTCATCCTGTCGACCCGGGGCTGCCCCTGTATGTACATGATGAGCCTGAGCCACCGCCAGACGGTCTCCCAGCTGCTCCCCGTCTTACGCGCCAGCTCCTCCACCGTCACGTAGTTCCTCACCGGCAGGGCCCCCATTATGGCGTCAACTATCTCCTCGTAGGATTTCCTCGACTTCTGCTGGGGCGTCAAACCGGGCTCCAACCTCCCTCCAGGCGTTGAACGTGCACATCATGGAGCGGGAACGAGACTCGTCCAAGAGAGGACCATCCCCCACAGTCTTGAGTCGAGGCATGTTGAGCATCGGCACTCTGGGGTGTTTTCCGTAAATGTTCATCCATCGGCTTCACGCCCCTCGACACTCTCCTCCCGGGCCTCGGCCAGCATCTCACACACCTCCGCGAGACCCAGGGCAACGGCGATCATGCCTCGATCCTTCTCTGTCTCTGCGTGGGTCTCCGCCAGGCGCGCAATGGCCCTGAAGGCCTCTGCCTGTATCCTGAACTCCTCGGCGTACAGATCCTGTTCTGTCAGAGCCAGTCCTCCCGCTGGCTGTCCTTGATTAAAGGGCAGCGGTCACAAGTTTTCTCGAGGCGCTCCACCAGCTCGTCGAGCTTCTCCTCGTGCTCCTTGATCACGTTGATGATGAGGTCCAGCACGTCGATCTTCTCGGTGAAGCTCACCGCATCTCCTCCATGACGAACTCCCAGAGCGTAAGCTGGCCCACGGCTGAGTCGCGGACGCGGCCGAGTATCTCTTCCCTGCTCGCTCCCCCGCGGCTGCAGAGCGGGCACATCACCTCTCCAGGGGCCTCTTGGTCCCGCCGCCGCGGCTTCTCTGTCTCGATGCCTCGCTCCCTCTTGACGAGGCCTATGAGCTCCAGGCCCTCCTTTGTTGGCACCCCTATCTTGATGGCGACCTCCCACGCTAGGTACTCCTCGTCGGGCTCGGGGTGCTCGTCGAAGAACCGCCGTATGTGGGCCAGTGCCTCCTCCCGCGGCTCACCCTCAGCCGGGATGCCCAGAGCCCCGCCCTCCGCTGGTGCAGGCGTCTCGGGCTCTGGGGTCCCCGACTGCATTTCTGCGTCGTGGGCTACCGTTGCGTCGGCCTCGGGCCGCGGCGCAGTGGGGACAGTGATCTGTTCATCGGAGCTGACCGGCGCCGCATCTTGCAGCTGGGGGATTTCGCCGCTGCTAGGCTGGGGCGCCGGTGCCCCCGACTCAGCCGGTGCCTCGTGTCCCTCCGAGGAAACGGTAGGCGCTGCTGGGACACGGGGCAAGTGCTCAGCGGGGACGGTGACACCGAGGGCGTTCAACGCCTCGGCAAACTCATTTCTTTTAGCTAAATCCTCGTATTCGGAACTGAGTTCCGATTTACCGGGAGGCGTATAGCCTCGCTTGTACTCGTCGGGCAGCAGCTTCCTGACGTACCTGTCCGAGAACGTGGTGAGCCTCGAGACGGTGGACACCATGTCCATCCTCGGCACCCCCTCCTCCATCAGGCTCCTCGCCAGCTCCGTGATCTGCTCCGCCCTCTCCTCGCGGCTGACGACGCGCCTGCAGCTGTTCGCCACTATGCGGGCGAGCCAGAGCTGTGACCTTGTCCTGATGTTCTCCCGGGTCTCCGTCCTCCAGTCCGGCGCCGCGTCGAGCCGGCTGTTGCCGTCTATGAGGTTGCCGTGGGCGTCCAGCAGCACCGGGTACAGCTCGTCTAAGCTCCGCCTGGTCTCAGCCAGGTTGTATAGCGTCTCAGCGTCTCCGTTCATCCCTCCATGAACCTCCCCAGGCCGTCCCTGAAGACGAGCCTCTGCCACGCCGGCCTCAGGATCTCCTTGTTGGCCGGGTCCGCGGCGAGCCACGTCTCCGCCATCAGCTTCATGAACTCACCCCTAGCCGGGTCCCCGGCTATCTCTATGGCCGCCTTGTCGAGGGCCTCGATCCACGTCCCATCAACCTTTTCTAGGTCCTCGATGTCGTCCAGCTCCAAGACGATCGACGTCTTCACCGTGACCTCGCCGCCCAGCCGCTCCACGTCCTCCTTGAGCCTCCTCACGCCCATGAACACCGCCCGGAGCTTCTCAAGAGGCAGCTCGCCGCTCACCCTTCCCAGCCTCCAAGGCGTGTCTGCATTTGGCCGTGGCCGTTGAGCCGCATGAAGGTCTTGAGGGCGAACACCCTGGTCTCCTGGTCCTCGCTGGCCATGAGCTCCACCGCCGCGTCCAGCGCCTTCCTGGTGTAGTCGTCGAGGCCGCCGGTCACGCCCTCGAGCCTCAGAACCGCGGGTATGTGGTCCCTTCCGCTGAGGTGGATATACTTGGAGGCCATGCGGCTGTCGGGCGTCCACCCTGCGAGGCTCTTGAGCATGTACTCGCCGACCCCGGCCCTCGCCCACTCCGTCAGCCTGGTATGCCTCCACATGTGGGGCCTTATGCGGCGGACGCCCGCCCTCACGCAGAGGCGGTCCATGAGCTTGTTGGGGGCCGACTCCTCCATGAACCGGGCTTCCCCCCTCCAGACGGTGGCGAAGAGCGGCGCACCGGGCCGGGGTCCTGGGTGGGCCTCCAGCCAGTCCATGAGCGCCGGCACCGACTCGACCAGCGGCATCGTCCGCTCCCCGGTCTTCCCATGGACGCGGAGCTCGCTGTAGCCGTCACGGTGCGTCAGGTCCCGTATCCTTGCGCTGATGAGCTCGCCCTTGCGGCACGCCGAGTCCCGGGATACGGCGATGAAGGCCTTGGCCCTGGGCCACGCGGCGGCCTCCCAGATGGCCGCCTCCTCGTCACGCAGGATCAGCATCTCCCTGAACTCGCTGTGGCGCCTAATCTCCCGCCGCAGGTCCCCAAGGGGCACGCCGTCCATGATGCTTGCCGCCCTGGCCTCCGCGGCCCGCGCCCCGAGGCCACGCCCCCTGAGGCTGTGCCTGAGCAGCTCCTCTAGGTAGACGGCATATATCACCGTGCTGCTGGCCATGAGGCCGCCGGCCCGTGCCTCCCTGTACCACGTCTCCACGTCGAGCTCGCCGGCCTCCTCTAGGGGAAGCCCCACGTGCCTGGTGAAGCTGGCCAGGGCGCTGGTGTAGCCCTCCACGCTGCCGGGGCTGAGGGCCCGCTGCCCCAGGTAGCCGTCGAGCAGCCGCCTGTTGGCCACCGCAGCCGAGACGTCCACTTTACTAGCATTAAAGTTGACCTTCTCCAGGAGCCGCGTTCTAGCCTCCATTGTCTCCCTCCTAGAGCCTCTCGGCCAGCTGGTTGCTCGTCTTTGCTCTGGCCTCCAGCAGATCCCTCTCCATCACCTTCTCGTAGAAGGCCGAGATACCCTGGGTGACGGCCTCCCGTACGCTCTTCACCAGCCCCCGGCTCTCGAGCTCCCTGTACATCCTGGCGACGTCGCCCCGCAAGACGCAGCGGACATGCACTATTTCAGTACTTGACTCGGACAACTCTTCCTCAAAATAGCGGAGAAACCAAAGCCGGGACCCGAAGAAACCAAAGCAGCCCACAAAATTCAGCTAATAAGTCTACCTATCCGCTTCGGGCTCGGAGACCCAGTAAAGATAACTGGAATCCTGGATTATATGCCCCCGGACCCTGAGCCGCCTGAGGGCCTGGTCGACGGTATAGCTGCTGAGGTCTAGGGACCTGAGGATGCTTGTGAAGGTCTGGGGCTGAGACCGTAGAAGATGCACGTAAACTAGTTTCTCAGATGTCGTTTTCTGGGACTTTAGCCTCTTGTAGTGAGCCCAGTACAACTCCTCCCTCAAGGAGCGACCCAGATCCCTCGCCAAGCTCCTAACGAGCTCATCCCAAGTCCCCTCCGACGCCAAACCGCATCCCGCCCGCGTAAATGGACAGCGCTGAGAAGCCCAAACCTCCAATGTTCATTAACCATTGAACCATAAAGGTTGGGAAAGGTGGATACCTAGCCAAAAAACAGATACTAATTGAATTAAAACATTAAAAAAAATCATAGGTACGGAATAAATTACGCCCTATTTTCGACGATTGACGAAAATAAAGCAGAAATAATATACATTTTATTAATTGAATTTTTAAATCTGAACAGACTAGAAGACGTTCTATGGCAACTAAGTTTCGAATTTCTGTTTAACGGTTTGTGTTCCATAAAACTTATGGTAAAATCTGTACCGGCATCTTACAGTTAAGGTGACTTAAGGTGGAGGGAGTGACGCTCACCGAGGTGACCCTGGATGTCGAAAGCCTTGCAGTGGACATCAAGGGCCTGAGAATCGACGACCCAGAACTCTACAACATTCTGGCCGCATTAGACGAGGAAAAGAGAATAGACTACATCAGACGCGCCTTGAAGGTGGGAGCCGTAGTCCTACAGGTCATGGACACCACCACCCGTGTCGACTATGTGCGAAGCGAGTTCGAGGCCATGCAGCGGGAGATGGACTCCGAGCTGGAGAAGATATTCTCGGACAAGGGAACTCTCGTAAACTCGATGGATAGGTTCCTTGGAAGGAACGGCGAGCTGAAGCGCACTCTGGACGCCCATTTCGGCGAGCAGGGAAGCGTCATCTACAAGATACTCAACCCGGACGACGACTCCACGCCCCTCGGCAAGTTCAGGAAGCAGCTTCAGCAGGAGCTTGACGCGGACAGGGAGGGCACCGGGTTCCAGAAGCTCAAGAAGTCCATGGAAGCGGGCTTCGAGAAGGTAATGGTGGCCCTGGGCGCCGCGGAGGCTGCCGAGGCAGAACATGAGAAGGGCACCGCGAAGGGAGGCGACTTCGAGGACAACGTGTACGTGTGGGTTAACATAACGGCACGAGACTTCGAGGACACCGTTGAGTTCGTGGGCGACAATAGCGGCCCCCTCGGAAAAGTGGGTGACGTCCTAATACACATCAACCCAAGGGACACGGGAAACATGGATCGCCGCATAGTAGTTGAGGCCAAGAACACTAAAGTCACACTGACGGGTAAGAACAACTTCCTCAAGGAGCTAGACAAGGCGAAAGAGAACCGGGTAGCCCACTACGCAATCGGGGCCGTCCACGAGTCCAAGGCACCGTCAAGCTGCGGATGCTTCCGAAGGTTCGACGGCGAGAAGATCGTGTGCAGCGTGCCTGAAGACGGCGACCCGCTGGCGCTGGAGATGGCCTACAAGATCGCGCGCTCCGAGCTGGTGGCATCCTCGCTACGGGAAGAGGTTAAACTCGACCTCTCGCAGTTGAAGGCAAAGATAGGGGAAATAGAAAGGCAGCTGGATGCCGTGAAGACGATTAAGACCAATCTGAAGGGCGCTGTCACCAGTATCGGTAAAGCTGACGACGGCCTTAGGGAGATTGAGGCCTCCATAAGGGAGATAGCGGGCGAAATACTGCTAATGATTAAGACCGGGAGCGGGTCTTAACCCAATAAATGCGATATTTAAACGAGAAATTCCAGCTTATCCCCAGCACCTTCTCATAAACGAAGACTCTGGGTCTCGGTCTCAAAATAAAGAAAAAGTGTATGGTTGCTAGTCTTTGGCGAGCTGTATGGATATTTTGCTTACGTTCCTCGGGCTACCGTCCTCGTTCTCCAGCTGCTCGGTGCCTATGCTGATGTCCTTCACCTTCAGGTTCGCCACGAACTGGTTCCGCACAATCTCAGCCACGTCCACCGCCGTGCTGATGGCCCTTCCCCTGGCCATGAGGGTCACCTCACTGTCCTCTGCCTTGAGGACTGTCATCACGGCAAGGCAGTAGGCCATTACCGGTTTCCTGCCTATGTATACCACGTTACCCTGTTCCATCTCGTACACCTTTACGTTGTTCACTTGTTGGGTAACCTGAATTTATCCATACAAGTATTAATCTTTTAGGAACAAGGCAGACTGGCTATGATTTAATACCCCGGATCAATTCGATATCACGACTCCATTAACACTATAAAACGGGCGTCGATGGGTTCACTCGAACAACGTTTGACCGGTCGCCGCAAGCAAGCAACGCCAGTCCATAGAAGGAAGAAGATGCAGGGGATAACCTATCTGATGCTGTTCATTCTCACAGCATTTACATTCACTCCCTCCACCGTGTCGTCGATTAGCGAGCCCATAGTCACCCCGAGAAACGCCAAGGTCTCAGAAACCGTGCTCGTGGAGGGGAGGGAAGGAGACATCGGGGGCGGGTTGACCGCCATACTCTACCTCGACACAGTGAAGGTGTGGGACGGCAGCGCAGGCGCGTTGAACGCCACGTCCAGCGAGTACAGCGGCTACTATCAGATGACCTTCAAGGTGCCAGAGATCCCGGGTGGGCTCCACAAGCTCATAGTCAAAGAGGCAGACTCGTCGATCAAGGCGACGACCACGTTCACCGTAATACCGCAGCTGAACCTACTAGACTACATCTACCTTGAAGAGGACTTTCCGCTGGAGGGCGACGGGTTCGCGGCTTCAGCCAGCGTCGCGTTGATGATGATGAAAAAGAGCGGTGATCCTGACATCGACGGCTGGCCAGCGGAGACAGCCCTGGATGAAGGCTTCGGCTCAGGAGACGGCGACACCAGGACACACAAACACACGCTCACGTACACCCCCATGAAACCCGGGACGCTGAGAGTGACAGACGGCGTAGAGGAGTTGGTGGACCAGGGCAAAGGAAAGCTTCTAGGGTCAAACGGAGGATCAGGGACGGTCGACTACGTCACCGGCGAAGTCCAGATCAAGTTCAAGACGCCGCCACCCGAGGACACGGAAATAACATGCTGCTACGACCATTTCGACTCAGTCCCGGAGATACACCTCATATCTTCGAACCCTCTCCAGACGAACTCGAAAGGCGCAATAAACGCAGAGATCGAGGTAGACTCCCTCGGCTTCGGCCAATACTACTTCTGCGCCCTCGACTCCATGAACGACACCCTCGTCAATGAGATACTACTGTGTCCGAGGCTCACGCTGAGCCAGACGGAGGCCGACGTCAGAGACCTCCAGCCTGGAAGACACGTCGTGAAGATAAACGGCATGGAGAAGATAATCATGATCCACTCGGATGAAAACATCTATTTCCTGCTCTCGTTGAGCGCGCTCCCCGTCGCCCTCACCACCCTCGTTTTCAAGAAATTTAGCTAATTATATGAACTTTACATTGCTTTTTATCAATATCATACGTATCATGAGTCGAACCTATGCACAAGCTTTACATATCCATAGAACCTACTTTATTTTCTGAAAATCAATGTCAACTAACGATGAAGGAATAGTTGTTACTGTCGATGCTAAACGTTTGATCGCGATAACCATACTAGCAGTCATCACGATAAGCACGTTATACTCGTACATCATTGCACTCTTCGCTTTCGTCGCGCCCTATCCCGGTACATATCTATTTGATGTTAAAGAAGCAGACACGTACGATACCTCAAACGTTCTAGAGGATACTTTCAGTAAGGGAAGCACCGTAAGAGTCAAGGCGAAGGTGGAGAAGGCTACGGATTACTACACTACCATGCCTCCACCATACACCTACACAAGTTTATCCGGTTTAACGTCTTACAGGGTATATATTACGATAAAAGCCCCAGATGACAGCGTTGTGAAGTTTTACACAGATACTGGCTCGTTTGCCCCAGGAGGTTCAGTACCGTATACCGTCGATGCATACATAGCCTCCGGCGCACCGGCAGGCACCTACAACGTACAGGTGCTCGTCTGGAGCGACAAGCTGCCCGACGGCAGCTCACATACGCCCACTGTGGAGGAATTCACGTTTACTGTGTTATGAGGTGAAGATGGATGAAGAAGATTTATTATAGTCTCGTTCTCGGCCTCCTACTGCTATCGATGATGCCTACAGTGACAGCAGTGGTAGGCGCACCCACCGTCTCTATCACGCCCGCCAAGTCTCGATACTACCGTGGGGACGCAATAAAGGTCCAGATAACTGGACTTGATCTTACCGTCAATGACTTCGTGCTCCTGCAGTTTACTGATTCAGGTGGAAACCCGCGGTGGGCTGCACAATGGGACGATGTATCTGCTACAGTTCAGACCTATGATTTCGTGATCCCAAACGATTGGTCGGGCGGCACATACACCATATACGTCAGAGAGGACACCAATCCAGCTGGATCAACCACGTTCTATCTATACGTCCCAAGCGGCGGCGGAGGCTATACCCCACCGCCCTCGGCTAACTTCGTGCTATCGGACTTCAGCATATCTCCGACTACGGTCGAGCCCGATGAGACTGTCCAGATATCCGTGAAAGTTAAGAACACGGGGACAAAGTCAGGCACCAAGACCATCAAATTAACCATAGACGGCGTCGTCGAGGGATCAAAGGATGTAACCCTCGGTGTCGACGAATCTGATACCGTTTCCTGGAACGTGAAGAAGACCACGCCGGGGACATACTCTGTAGACGTCAACGGCCTGACAGGATCATTCGAGGTGGAGACGGAGGAGGGGCCAGGGCCAGAGCCGCCTGAGCCAGCCGCGTTCGTCCTATCGAACCTCGTCGTGTCACCGAGCACAGTCGAGCCCGATGAGACAGTCACCGTATCAGTGACAGTCACGAACGTAGGCGAAAAGGAAGGAAGCTACACGGCCGAGCTCCTCATAGACGGAGTCAAGGTCGACGAATATACTGTGACGCTTGACGGCGGATTCAGCGAAACCGTCGAGTTCACCGTGACCGAGGACACAGACGGCACATACACGGTGTCCATAGGTGAACTCTCAGGCAGCTTCACGGTTGAGACGCCGACTCCGCCACCAGCCCCCGCCGAGTTCGTCCTATCGAACCTGGTCGTCTCCCCGACGACCGTTGAGATCGGGGAACCAGTCTCGGTGTCGGTGACGGTCACGAACGTAGGCGAAGAGGCGGGAAGCTACACGGCCGAGCTCCTCATAGACGGCTCCAAGGTCGACGAAGACACGGTTACCCTCGTCGGCGAGGCAAGTGAAACAGTGGAGTTCACAGGCGTCTCCGGAGAGGAGGGCAGCCACACGGTGTCCGTGGGCGACCTATCCGGCAGCTTCACGGCGGAGATGCCGCCAGAGGGAGAAGGCTTCAACCCGGTCTTCTACGCCGTCGGAGGCCTCGCGATACTCGGGATAGCCTGGGTCGTCTACAAGCAGTTCATAGAGTCCTAACCTCTTTTCATATAATTTTATTACACGCCTCCTGAGAAGACAGCCAATAATATAAAAAATGACGGAATAAGTGCGAATTATGGAGTCTTCTTGGTAATGAATTCCCTAATCAATGACTTCCATCGTTTGTCGATGTGTAAAAACGTGTAAGAGGTACCCTATTCAGGCTCGTGGGCCTTCTCCTCGATGATCGTCTGCATGATCCGTATCTCCTTCTCTAGGAGGGTCTTCTTCTCTCGCAGTATATCGAGCTTCCTCTCGAGGTCGACTGCAGTCGTCTCCCTCTTCATTAAGGGGTAGAGATCCGCGTGGCCGTACTGTAGATGGAAGTCCATACTCTTCTTCGTCTCCCTGATCTGGCCGCAGAATGGGCAGACGTAGTGTTCACTCATCCATGGTTCCCCCATATTTCCTCTAGGCGTTAGCCATTTATTATGTTAACTACACAGGCCCGTGTGCTTGCCTAGAGAGATGCTCGACGTGGGGGTTGTAATCTTTCGCACGTCTATAGGCTTCGTTTATGTTGTAACGCGAATACATCGGTCAACGTTATTATTGAGAATGGAAGGAAAGGCGCATAACGACCAGACGAGGTTACGATAAGGGGACTAACCTAGATTCGCCGCTTCCTTCCAGAAACGAAACCTGCTGTTCTGTTTAAAACATAATCGAAGTATCTGGACCCTACACACAACCTACCCTCATACGAGCATTTGATGCAGGCGCCGCAACAGGTTCACCTTTTGGAGTTGTCGGTAGGATTGGATCATCACTTATTCTATGTAACCCAGGGCTCTCAGCCTCTTCTCGAGGAGTTCGTCTTCCTCGGGCTCATCCTCGTCGCTCAGGAACTCGGATAAGAGGAACAGTATGAAATCCTCCACGTCCTCGAACTCGGGTTTACTCGCCTCCAGGAACTCGTCGATCTTCTCCTTGAGCTTGACCGGAATACTGATCGTGACTTTTTTGGCCATCAATGAACTATTTTGTCTTTCAGTATATGTCTTTTCCTCGACAATGAACCTGGACCCCATAGTTCCGCTGTTTCATGTGTACGTGGAGCACATGTAGGCATGTAACCTTCATCGAGGGTGCAGACGATTATGCGGACCTGGCCCGAGGCCTTGGTTATGGATGTTCTTCGGTCGTCAAGGTCTTTTTCGCTATCTCGACGAGGTCTTCGGGTGGGATGGGCTTCATGAGCATCTCATCTATGTTGAGCTCATCGAGCTCCTCCATGTAGCTGCTGTACCCGGTGATCATTATGATCTTGATGTCCGGTTTCTCTTCTCTGATCTGGTCAGCCAGCTGGTTGCCCAGCATATCGGGGAGGTTCATGTCTATTATGATCAGGTCGTGGTGGACCTTCTTGGACTTGAACAGGGCCTCTACACCGTTCCTAGCAGTGTCGACGCTGTAGCCTACGCTCTCTAGAACCAGCTTGTAGGTCTTGACTATGTTGGGATCGTCGTCGACGACGAGGACGCTCTTCATCTCTTTGGGGGTGTCCTCGCCTGTGATGTCGAGCTTGTCTTGTATGGTCTCGCCATCGACCTCCATGGCCTTGTACAAAACTATGACTTGCTTGGTGATGGCGTCAAGCTTGTCCTCGTGCTTTTTAAGCATCGTTATTATGAGATCTAATACATCTCTAAGCTCAACGTTTGACATGTTATCTCGGAATGCCTCTCTGGGTCCACTCGGTACGATGAATATATGATGATTGCCGCTTGGTCTTCTATATTAATCTCCTATACTGAGGTTTAGGATCTCTATGGGGTCGGAATCGACGTATTTAGCGGGGTACATGATGTCAATATCTTGTGTTCTCAGATTTTTTCCATAGTTCGAAGGCTTCCATGGTGTTGCCGCAGGTTGCCTGGTAGACGCGGACGCTTCTACTCTGATAGTCTTTCTTCAGCTCACTGTATATCTCCTCGTCGGAGAAGCCCACCTCGGGGTCTGAGGCGTCGGCCCTCGTGGCGGAGAAAACGAGGACGGATATGCGGGCCCAGACGATGGCGCTGTAGCACATGGGGCAGGGCTCGCAGCTGCTGTAGAGCTCGCAGTGGCTCTTCTCCTCGTCTCCACCTATGGACCCCAGGTCATAGGTCCCTAGCTCACGGCATGCCGCCCTGATGACCATCACCTCGGCGTGGGCCGTGGGGTCGCTGCACTCTGTGACGCGGTTGTGGTCCCTCCAGAGCCGTATGACCATGCCTGTCTCGTCGCCTATCTGCAGAAGCACGGCGCCGAAGGGTCCTCCGCCCTCCTCCACCGAACTCTTCGCCTCCTCGCATGCCAACACTATCCACTTGTTCGGCTCCGCTTGGGTGCCTTGGTATAAGCCAAATGTCTGATCCTCCATGGTTCGAACTGGTGAGTACGGCTCCCCAACTCTGGTCGATTTCACCAGTTCCATGAGAGGCACCGCAGATATTTTCGTGTGGTGCAGGATTAACTTACCGGGAAGATTATGCTAACTCGGCCATTTTGGGTTCAATCTAGGAATGAATATGTAGATACTGGGTGTCTCTTTCCTCGACCTCGGAACGTTCTTCAGGTAGACAAATCGTTCTGGCTGTCTCGAGGTCTATTATTTCGCCCTTAGACAACTCTTCTAGAATATGGCTTAAACTCTCTCTCCGTGTTTCTCTGCGGCAGCAGTTCATATCTGTGTTCCTGTGAATGGAACCTGCAGATCCTTCAGCCGCCTTTCTGTTTGACGGCGCCCAGCTCGATGTCTAGGCCGCGTGTGTTGAGCCGACCCAACACACATTACACCTACTAATAGTGGTCTTGCTCCGCGCATAAAGCAGATGGTGCCTTGACAACGTTTTCGAACTTTGTTCCTGGTTTAGATAATTATATTAAAGTTAGCGATAATTTACGAATGGTGTTGTTTGTTGAGTGAGTTCAACGTAAGGGACGTTTTCGGCGAGTTCGGTAAGAAGCTCGTCGAGGTGTTCAAGACTGTGAGCGAGGACCTGGGCACCCTGACGGTGGTCACGACCACGGGCTCGGTCACGACCACCAAGAAGAAATCCACGGGAGCTGAAGTGTACGACATAAAGGAGGAAGGGATAGCAGCCAAGACGATCATAGAGATCGACGGCGACATCATCGTCAAGCTCCCCGTTAAGGATCAGGAGGGTAACGCCGTGGAGCTGGATGAGAGGATATTGCAGATACACGAGGAGAACGTCGCCATGGCTATGGAAAACTGGAGAACCTTCATCACGACGCTGGTGGAAATAGCCAGCGACCTCAAGGACCTGTTATCCACTGTCTAAGCCATGATGAACTCTCCATCCCCTGTTTCTTCGAGGAATCCTCGTTGACGTTAATCGACGCATTCAGTGTTAACGAGGGTAGGCTGTCGGTCCACCTCGACGACATTGAGAACATCACTATAGTGATTCCATCACTGGATGCGCTGAGTGAACAACTTGTTGAGAAGATGGTTCACGATTTCGAGTCGAGGCTTTCCTCCCTCGTCGCACCCAGCGACTTGGGGCTGTTTGAGAGATTAGGAGAGCTCCGAGAAAAGTTCTTTACCCCTGCTGGGAGGCAGGAAGTTTCGAGCCAGTTAAAGGTCTTCGACACCATAACGGTGTATACGATGACGCCGTCAACGGTGTTGGCGATGACCGTCATCGAAGCGGACGGCGACATCATAACAAGGATCAATCAGAGCGGTGTTTACGCCTACCATGAAGACCTTTTTAGGCTTCATAGGGAGGCTGTGAAGTATGCGACGGGGGCGTGGAGGAAGAGGCTACTAGGGATCAGGGATCTGATCCGTCTCGGAGCCAAGTTGCATAGAGCGCTGCTGCTGGTTTCAATCGGTTCATTGATAGGGTCCGCCGCGGCATGGGGTCTCGGCGGGATGCTTACGGCGGCTTTCCTAGGGCTCAGCGTCCTATCTTTTTTCTTCTCAACTTACCTCCGTCAGTTCAACCTCAAAGCACGTAGATGACTTTCTTGAGGTCTGGTTGCGGCTTATAGATACAGGATCGTCTCCGGGATCATTGGAGACGAAGATAAATTGTTTATATCTATCGTAAAATTACTTAGGGGGAATGGTTGTGTCGGAGAAGAAAAAGTATTGTCCGCATTGTGGTGACGAGATCATTGAAGGGTCAAAGTTCTGCACCACCTGCGGGGCGAGTCTGGATCCGGGTGAGGAGGAGTCCTCGGCGGCTGGTGAGGAGGGGCCCTCGGTGGCTGGCGGGGAGAAGAGGAGCTACGTGGGGCACCTGACCGTCGGCTTCAACGTCGCTGCTTCTCAGCCCATGGTGTTCGTGCCCGCTGTGTTGGCGGGCTTGATCGGGGCCGTCATCTACTGGGCCACCATGGGCTCCATAGGGTACACGGCGGCGCTGCTTTCGATAGTTGCGTCGATAATAACTTTCGTGCTCAACTTCGCGTCCATCGATATGTCGCGGGACGCCTACCAGAGTGAGGCGCTGGATCTAGGTGAGAGCGTAAACTACGTCACGGGCCGGATCGTCGAGTTCATCGTCGCGGCCATAGTGGGCGGGCTGATGGCTGTCACTATAATACTGATCCCGGTGGTCATACTGATGTTCGTGGTCATGGTCATGGACGAGACGGGCATAACGGACGCGGTCTCCAAGTCCCTCGACGTGCTGAGGGCCGACCTTGGGGACGTGCTGCTGATACTCCTTGTGACGATAGTAGGATCGTTCGTGATCAGCTACGTGCCGTTCGTCTCGACTCTACTGGACGCGGCCCTCAACGTGGTCGTCGGCCTGGCGTTCATAGACCTCTACGCGAACTACAAGTCAGGCTGACCTCCATTTCTTTACCTGTTTTCTATAGTTGTGCTGGCCTCCGTTAGTTGCTGGAGTTATTCTGTAAGGTGGATTAGTTTTTCCACGTCCACTCACGCCCTCTACAGGGACGTGCTTAACCCCTTTATACTGCCCCATGGAGGTGTGGCTTGATGGGACATATCTTCCTCGTCGGCGTGGCCGCGATCCTCATGGGGCTGGCCCTCCTATCCATGGGAGGCGTAGGTCATCACAGTGTTCGTATAAATCTGAGGGAAGGCAGCGTACTGGGACAGGCTTGGTTTGTGGTCATCCTAATCGGGCTTCTGCTCATGTTCATCGACATTTACTTGGGTTGACGTCATACGAACCTAAAAGCGGTACGAAGCCGACGGTTAGTATGCCGTTTATGCGTCTAAGGCCCAGGACACGGGCCTTACATTGTTCTTCCTTATTTTGTCCTATTTATTTTAAATTCTGTTGAGTTGTTGCGGAGGGCATCCAAGAGCTCTACGTGTAGGAAATCACGTTTAACGCTCGTGGCGATCGGTTTCCTGTCTAATTTTTTAACCTCTGAGAAGTATTGTAATTTGGTGATTTATCTGGTACTGGATATGCATGTGCACCTGACGGAGGAGAGGCCAGACGCCGAGTGGGTTTGGTCCAACTGGCCGGGCGAGGGTAGGCGCGGCTTGTCGGCTGAGGTGTTCATCGAGAAGATGGACGCCTGCAAGCCGCGGATAGACAAGGCAGTGGTCTTCGGCCTGTTCTCGCTAGCAAGTGAGACCCCTGAGGCCATGAGGAGGGACAACGACTACATCATGAGGCTGGTGGAGAAGTATTCCGACCGTTTCATCGGAGCGGGTGTGGTTGACCCGAGCTGGGGAGAAGCCGCGATCAAGGAGCTTCACCGCTTCGTGGACGCGGGGCTCCGGGTGGTGAAGATGAGGTTCAGCTCCATGCACTACCACGCCAACAACAAGGCGGCTCAGAGGGTGTTCAAGGAGATCGGGGAGCTGGGGGTGCTGCCTGTCTGCCACAGCGACTGGACCCACTACAGCCACCCGCTTATCCTGGGGGACCTGGCGTCCATGTTCCCGGACGTGCGGATGGTGATGCAGCACTTCGGGGAGTACCTGAGCTTCGACGCCATAAGCGTCTGCAGGAAGCTGCCTAACGTGTATGTGGATACGAGCGCGCTGGTGCTGCCCAAGAACATCGTCCGGTTCATCGAGGAGGTGAGCCCCGACAGGATCATGTACGCGTCTGACACGCTGAGCGTGCGGGGTGGGCTGCAGCCGCAGGACGCGCTGAATCGTGTCACCTGTCTGGAGCTGCCTAAGAAGCAGGAGGAGAAGGTGCTAGGTGGGAATGCCGTGGCTCTCCTCAAGTCCGTGGGGGTGAAGCTGTGAAGATAGACGTCCACAACCACATCGGTGTAGACCCGGCTTACGAGGAGCACAGGACAGCCAGTGAGCTGGTGGAAGAGATGGGGAAGGCTGGGATCGATAAATGTGTCGTGTTTCCTTTTACCACCAACCCCGACTTCAGGGAGCAGAACAATGTGGTCAAGGAGGCCATAGACAAGTACCGGGACAAGCTCATAGGGTTCTTCACCATGAACCCTAGGCTGCCCGAGATGACGGACCTCATGTACGGGTACAAGGATCAGGGCTTCAGGGGTGTGGTCACGGATCCCCGGTTCGGTGAGGGCCACGAGTCAAAGCGGTTCCACGAGTTGGTGGAGTGCGCCCTGGTGCTGGAGATGCCTGTGTGGCTTCACAGCGACGACAAGGACACCATGCGGGTGTACATCGGGCCGTTGGAGGCGCTGATGAGCAAGTACCCTGGAGTCCAGTTCATCCTGAGCAGCATGTACTACGACCACGTAGGTATCGCGACTCGGCACAAGAACGTGTACCTAGACACGGCGACCCACATGTCGGGGGGCATGACGGCGATGGCGGTGCAGCCCGTGGGGACGCACAGGATACTGATGGGTAGCAACTCGCCGTACGGGCTACTCCGCCGCGAGGTGGAGAAGATCGAGGTCATGGAGGAGTTTACAGGCTTCCAGAAGAGCCTCATATACTCGTTGAACGCGGAACGGCTCCTCAAACTGTAAAACCCTATCCATTTTTTAAAAAATTAAATCGTAGATGGTATATCGTGAAGCTAAAACTCGATTAATCATCCACTATTCTTATTTTTCGGGTCTTCTCGATGCGGACGATGGCGTCTTGATTAAGGTATTCATGATAGGGGTCGTCGTTATATGCTGCGTGGTGGGTGTAGCCGTTAATCCCCAGATACTGGGTGACATCAGTTTCCCGGCGGTATCATTGACGAATACCTATCATTTGACGTTGATGTCCTGCGCCGCGGTCTCGATTTTTAATCTAGGCTACTTTTTATCTAATATATCGAAGATGATGAGAGACTTCGAGGAGAGAACCCGGGTCTCGTCGATCCATGTTCACGGCGTGCATAGGCGTCCAGAAGGGCTGCGAGGCGGTGATGACGGGGAACACGCGGCACTTCGAACGGATATCAGAGGTTGAACTCGAGACATACTAATCGTTTGTCGAGGGGCAGGTCTTTTTTATTCCCTCTAGGTGCGAGATGGTAACTTCCGAGTAACGTTGAAATGTATCCGTTATAGTGGCTATAATGGGTATGAGCACCATATCGGTTAAGGAGGACGTGAAGGAGGGGCTGCATCCGATCATCTTGGCTTGGAGGAGGAATATCTGGCGCGGCCATAGACCCTTTTTTTAGGTGCTAGGAATTCGCGTCTAATGAATATGAGGATCGTTATACATTCGTAGGGAGATTGATGAACAAGTCCTAGGTTTCTGGCATTAATCGAGATATCTTTGAAAACTGGGTAATCCCGGTGCACGCTAGGAGCATAACGGCTCGTGCCTACCGGACAGAGACCGCCCAGAACGTTCCCGACACCGAAACCGATCCCGACTACCTTGAGGCTCCTCTGATGGAAGAGGCGGAGTTCAACCCGAAGTCAGAGCTTGCTGTCCCGATACTGTATAACGGAGAAGTCGTCCTGATCATCAACGAGAGCAGGGTACAGGACGCCTACACGGGCTACGACGTGAGGCTGGTCGAGACTCTAGCAAACCACGTCACGGCGGCACTGAGACGCATCAGCTCAGTCAAGTATGAGCACGTGCATCCGACATCCTTGGAAGCCTCGGTCACTGGGACCGATGTGCAACGCCAGTAACGCCTGAGTTTAACGGACTCAGGTCCGTGAGAGATGAAGACGCTCTTAATTTTCAAATAGTCTACGATCCCCTTTAGTGTTGGTTTGAAGCCACGCGATCTCAGCGAATATGTCCTCCCGACGACGATGGCTTTCCAGCTGATACTCGGTTTTCTTCAGATTCTTGATATTCTCGGGGTCATGTATCAGCCTCTCGTTAAACACGGATTCGAGTATACGTCGTTCACGGTAGGCGTTAACCTGATCTGGCCCATGGTCGGGTTACTAGTGTTGAGCGTCGTACACTCTCTGAGGTCAAAGGAGACACGCAGTCTTCTGGCGTGCGCCCCAATACTTTTCGCTGTTATTCATCCCGAGCTGGGGCTCTCTCTGGCTTCGCTCTCATATGTGGCGGTCAGCCTCATATACACTGAGAACAAGCGCCGATTCTTCCATGCGTTGCTGATGGTCCTTACACTCTTCAACAGCCTGGGAGTGATCCATTACGGTATGCTGCTTCCTCTCGGCGTCCCGAGCCCGTTCACGGGCCTCGCTTCGCTGCAGCTTAACGTTCATTACGTCCTTGCCACCGTCGCCCCGTTTCTGGTATTTCCCTTCCTCTATTCCTGGTTTCTAAAGCCTCTCATCGACACGGCCTTCGTTCTCCCAAGACATAGAGTCTTGGAGAGAAGAGTCGACGGCTTCAGCCGCCTGCTTCTTGCATTCGCCGTCTATCTCTCGATCTACTCGGCAGTATACCCATACTTTCCGGCTATCAACCCGAAGCAGATGCTCTTCGCGGCGGATATACAAAGGTATACCGCCGCCATAGAGATGAGGTTCAACGCCGAGACGACGCTTCTTGAGGTGATCGGGATGGGGAGGGCGTTTTTCTACCTATTTTTCAACGCATTTCAAAGGATCTTAGGGCTAGAAGTGCAGCAAGCCTTGTCCGCTCTGCCCATCTTGTTGAACCCCTTGTTCGTCTTGGCTTCGTATTTTTTCCTTTGGGAGTGTTTCAGGAACTCGCGTGTGGCTGCTTGGGGCTCCTTCTTCGCCTCCACCGGCTTCGTAGTGACTCTCGGCACGTCGATCTTCTTGGTCTCGAACAACCTGGCCTTGGTGCTCGCCCTGTTCTCCCTCGGACTGCTGTTCAGGGCCATCCGTCTTCGAGACAGGTTGTGTCTCGTGGCGGCTTCCTTGTTCGGTGGTTTGCTTGTCTTCACTCATCCATGGACGATGGGTCAGTACCTCGCGGGGGTCTTGGCTCTCGTCCTGTATCTTTGGTTGAGGGGGTCAGGTGGTGACGGTCATGCGCTTCGGTGTGTTATAGGGTATTTGGCTGTCGTCGGAGTGTCTGAGCTGTCCGCCTCCTTGCTGTCCGTCAATGACACCGGAGCCTCCGTGGCGTCGTCCGCGGTTCAGGGGTTACTCGCGTCTAACCTGGTGTGGTCGTCGACTCTTTACGGCTTCTTCACGATTAACGCTGGCTTGTTGTCTAACGTCGTGCTGATGGTCTTGGCTGCCGTGGGATTGTTCCTGCTGGGGAGGAAGGATTCGTGGGAGGTTTATGTTTATGCCTTGGTTTTTCTGTCTTCCATCGTGTTTCTGTTCGGTGACGGGGTCGTCAAGACGAGGCTGATATTCAATGTTCCTTTTGGTTTCTTCGCCGCCTTGGGGCTGGACTCTCTGAGGGAGCGGGGTGGCCCTGTATTGCCTTTTTTTGTCGTGGCGTACTCCCTTTTCTATCTCTTTGTCTCCGTGGGCTACCTGTTTCTGTGACTGCCAACGTCTTTCTGCGGTTCTACCTTAGGTTTATTATTTTTGTCCTGTGGAAAAACAGTTATGGTTAGTTATTGTTTTCCCGTAGGACGATTACGTTCCGCGCGTGAGAAACCTGACTTCGAAGTCACGTCTTTCAATGTTCAACGTTGCTTTGATCGATTAGTTTCAAGTATTTTGTGAGTTATGTGTTTGGTGCGGCGTGTCTGGGCTGGTGGTGGCTCTTGTGCCCGCTTATAACGAGGAGCACTACGTTGCCTCGGTGCTGGTCCGCCTCAGGGAATACGTTGACGTGATGATCATTGATCCATCAGACGGGTTATTCAGCTGATTCTGAAAAGAATAAATAGAGTGAGGGTCATCCATTAGCTGGCGTACGTCGTTGTCGTTGTCTAGTTCGGTGGAGGATTTTCCCCTGTTCGAGAAGCGGGAGGATAAGGAGCGGTTCCTTTTAGCTCTGGGTCTCCTGGCTTCGAGGAGTGTGACTCTCGCGAAGGCCGCGGAGCTTGTGGGGATGTCTCGATCCGAGTTTTCGGCTGTGCTCCGGAGCGTCGGGTTCAGGTACAGCTACCTGGATGAGGATGAGGCTCTTGAGGAGATTGATGCAGCTGGAGAAGTGATGGGGAAGCAGTCTAGTTGAGGGCTGCGGTGGACACTTCCGTTCTGATCGCTCTTGGGAGGACGGGGTATCTGGGTTTACTCCCGAGGCTCTTCGATGATGTGCTTCTGGCGGTGGCCGTCGTGGAGGAGGTCGGGGGCGGAGAGCTGCACGATGAGGTGGAGCAGTTTGTTGGTCGGGGGCTCGCCCGCGTCGCCGAGGCCTCTAACCTTGAGCTTGTGGATCTGCTGTCCTCAACCTTGGGGAGAGGGGAGGCTGAGACCATCGCCCTGGCTTTAGATGTGGACGCGGACCTGGTTCTACTCGACGACTTGAGGGCCCGTAAGGCGGCTAGAAGGCTGGGTGTCAGGGTCATGGGTACGTTGGGTATTTTGAAGCTGTTGATGGACAATGGGTATGTACGTGAGAGCCCTGAGGAACTGTGCCGTGCCTTGGTGGGTCAAGGCTTCTGGGTTGATGTGGGGCTGTGCCTCAAGATTCTGGGCCGATGCGAGTCTGGTCAGGGTTCATGTTGCTGATTGTAATCTTGCCGACTTGAGGATGAGGTTGGCTCAGAGAATTTGTGTTGCGTCTACGTTTCAAACCTTTTTTTATCGTTCACGCTGTTTTGATCAATATGTTTCAAATGTTGTTGGCGTGTCATTCTGGTTGTTATGCCTGTGGTTGTGGCTCTGCTGCTGGCCTATAATGAGGAGCACTACGTTGCTTGGGCGCTGGGAGGCTGAGGCGGGCGAGGTCGTGGAGTTCGGGTGCCTTGAGGAGCTGAGGAAGGAGTCAGCCCGTGGGTAGCTACCGGATCATGACGACGAGCGGTTTACTTTTAGAAACAGTAGAAATATCCGTTTATTCTATCGTTTAAAAAATTATTCTATGTTCCGTGAGTTATCTCTCTTTTTCAAGATATTCTTTAAAGCCTTCGATGAGCGCTTCCTTTAATTTTTCTGGCAAGTCCTCTATGGCTCCCTGTATTCCATCCTTTGTCTCTTTCAGAGATCCTTTAATTTCTTTGTTTATAGACTTGATATCTTCGGATATGGAGCCGTATTTTTTTGCCATTTGATTGAAATTCTCGTTCGTATCTGTTCTGAGCACGTGAACTTCGTTCCTAAGGTACCAAAACTGTAGTTTTGCGTATTCTGAAGACTCTAAAGCCTCTTTTTCGAGGGCTGTGAGTCTTTGATCGCCGTAATCGATTTCGAAACCGTCGTGTCCTTTCCAGGCAGGTGAATAGTTCTCCTCTCCCTCTCGGTGTCTCTCGATCCGTTCCACGTTTGGATTAGAGGGGTCGATTATCTTGGATTTGATATCAATGTGTTTCACGAGTTGATCTATCCGTTCCTCGGGGCCTTCGCAGAATATCTCGACTCGGCCGTCAGCGAGGTTTCTGACCAACCCTTTTATTCCTAGTTGCGAGGCGTAGAACTTCACTAGAGCCCGGTAGCCTACTCCTTGGACCTCTCCTTCGACGATGATCCTCGTTTTGACCATGTTCGAGACTTCCCTTCAACTACAAAATGCGTATGAAGTTTCAGTCTGCCTTTTAAGCTTCATCCTGATTCACATGTTTCTGTGTTTGATATAAAAGCTTCACGCCGGGTCTTTCTTCTATGGCTCGTTGTCTGCGTGTATCTTGCCGCATCTCATTCATCTTAGTTTGAGTCTCGTCTGGCTGTAGCACTCGTTGAATGCTGGAGCCCTGACCCCTACAGCTCCCATGCCTCGCTAGGAGGCGTAGGGGTCAGGTTTAACCGCCGACAGATACCCGTGAGCCTTAACCGACAAATACTCTCGACGCCGAGGGCTATGCGTAGTCCTCCAGGAACGTTATATCAACGTCGAAGGCTCTCCTCTCCATCTCCGCCAGCAGCTCCCTCTCCCTTCCGGCGAAGAGGCATGGCGCGGAGAGGCGCCCCCCCAGAGACAGGGTGAAGCAGTCCGGCAGGGATAACGTCCTCTCGCACTTGATGTCCGCCGCCGAGGCGATCAGCCCTGACACGTCCTCCACCAGCAGGTAGCCGGACGCGAGCAGCTTCTCGACCCTGGCTTCCGTTGGTGGTGGCCCTTGTGCTCGCTTACATCGAGGAGCACCACATAGCCTCCCATACCCTGTTTTGATGGCTGGCGACGTGGGACCGTGTTCTAGGTCTAGTAGTTTCTTAGATCCGTGGCTCTGATGCCCAGCTCTGCCTGGTTCGTTATTATGTATTTGTCGCTGGTGATGAGGGGTAGGTTCTGTCTTAGGGCTGTGGCTACGTGGTAGGAGTCGAAGTAGTGGAGCCTCCTTGGGCCGCCGTGGGTCATGTAGATTCTTAGGGCGTTGACTGTGGTGGCCGCGTCCACTTGTATGACGCTGTGGGGTATGCTGGCCATGGCTGCCACCGCCTCGATCACCTGGGGTATGGGCATCTCCTTGGATCTGAGGGCGGTGACGACGTCGTCGTAGATGATGCTGCTGACGCTGGCTTCCAGGGTCTGGTTCAGTATGGACTCCACCGCTTTCTCCGAGTGGGGCAGCAGCTGGTCGCCGGCTATGTAGCTGATGAAGACGTCGGCGTCCAGGAGGGCTTTCTCAGGCTCGTCGGAGGACATGCTGCTCCTGGGCCTCCTCAAGCTCTTCCAGGCTCCACGGGATGTTCATCGATGCCTTGGCCTTCCTCGGGTCCGGGACCGGCACCAGGTGGACGCCGTCCTCCTCGAGGGACACCAGGAACCTGTCGGCGCGGAGCCTCTCCCTGATGTCTTGGGGGATGGTTATCCTTCCTCTGCCGTCCAGGGAAACAATCGTCAATTCTAACCCACCAATAACTCGGTTACCCATTGATAAAAACGTTTACCCATCTTAACCCGTTCGGTGGGGTTGTGGTTGTCTGCGTCTATCTGAGCCGGCGTCATAGGTGGCTGGTTTTGACTCGACGGTTGAGGCGTGTAAGACCGGGATGGGCAACGTGTACGCTCCCTATGGCGCTGTCTATATCCGTGAGGGCGGCATCGTGACGGGCGGTTTCCTCTGCAAAGACGCCATCATATGGTACGACGTGGAGCTGTTCTTGGACGACGGTTTCTAAACTCCCACTTTTTTCTGCGTGGGCTTAGGTAGTTCTGGATATCTTTCAGTGGTGGTTTGATCGATATGTTTCAAATATGTTGCTTGGATATGTTTGGTGGGGTGTCTGGGTTGGTGGTGGCTCTTGTGCCCGCTTATAACGAGGAGCACTACGTCGCCTCGGTGTTGGTTCGCCTATTGAAGCAGGTGGACAGGGTGATCGTGTGCGACGACGGGTCTGTGGATCTGACGGGGGACATAGCGGAGGCCATGGGCGCCGTGGTGGTCAGGCGTTAGCGGGACATAGGTGAGGGTGCTGCTTTGAGGACGGTTTTTCGTTATGCGAGGGATCTGAAGCCTGACGTTGTACGGTGATGTCGGCGTGACAGGGGTGAGAAGGGTTTAAGTTACTTGGCTGAGGATGAGTTGATGGGTGCAAGTTCTTGGGTAGAGTGGTCATAGAGGGCGAGTACCTGAAGGCGGTTCTCGGTAAGCTCGAGGAGGCGAGGAGGAGTGTTGACGACCTCATTGACACCTTCGAGATGCTCCAGGACGAGGGTTTCCAGGCGGAGCTGAAGGAGAGCCTCGGCGAGGCTGAGGCGGGCGAGGTCGTGGAGTTCGGGTGCCTCGAGGAGCTGAGGAAGGAGTCGGCTCGTGGGTAGCTACCGGATCGTGACGACGAGGCGGTTTCTCCAGCGTCTTAAGAAGCTGGACAGCGGCGTGAGGGACAGGGTCCTCGACGCTGTCTAGGAGATCTCTGAGAGGCCTTACGTCGGGTCGACGCTTGTGTTCGATGAGCGGAGGCTATACAAGTTTAGGGTGGGGGACTATCGGTTGATCTATGAGGTTGATGAGAAGGGGAGGCGGGTTTTGTTCCTCGTCGTCGACCATAGGCGCAGAGTTTACAGGGAGTTCAGGTCGTGAGGCGGGGGCCGGTATGGTGATTGGCGCTTTTGGTGTTATGACTCTTGCTTCATTGTGTCGCCTGATGTGGTTGACGTCGGCTTCTATGGCATGGTGATCTGTATATGTGCACGCACTCTTTATGTCCATGTTCTCCATGGCCCTGATGACGGCTCATCGCTGACTGTGGATAGGGTTACGTTGGTTCAGTTCACGGGCTGAAAGGGCTTCTCTACACCTTTTTTATGGGAAGTCATCAGTATCTTGGTTGGCTGCCTGTTGCCTGAACTGTTAGTGATTGTTTGATCGATATGTTTCAAATATGTTGTAAGCTATGTGTTTGGTGCGGTGTGTCTGGGTTGGTGGTGGCTCTTGTGCCCGCTTTCAACGAGGAGCACTACGTCGCCTCGGTGCTGGTTCGTCTGATGAAGCAGGTAGATCGGGTGATCGTGTGTGACGACGGGTCGGTGGATCTGACGGGGGACATCGTCGAGGCCATGGGAGCCGTGGTGATCAGGCATAAGCGTAACATGGGGTACGGCGCCGCGTTAAGGTCGCTGTTCAAGGCGGCGCTGGATCACGGCGCCGACGTGGCCGTTACCATCGACTCCGACGGCCAGCATGACCCAACCCAGCTCACACGGCTCGTGGAGATGTTGAGGGAGAACGACCTCGACATAGTGATAGGGTCCAGGTTCCTCGAGGGTGAATCGGGGGTCCCGGGGTGGAGGAAGAGGGGGATAGACCTCATCACCAGGGTGTCGGCGAACGGCAGCGGTGTGACTGACTCCCAGTCGGGGTTCAGGGCGTACAGCAGGAGGGCGCTGGAGTCATTGAATCTCACCGAGGACGGGATGGGGGCTAGCACCGAGATACTGATGAAGGCCGAGGAAGCTGGGCTAAGGGTGGGTGAGGTGCCTATATCTGTTCGGTATCACGAGGACTCCTCGACGCATAACCCGGTGGCCCACGGCTTGGATGTGGTGCTGTCCGCTGTTAAGCATATGTCTATTCGGCATCCTCTGCTTTTCTTCGGGGTGCCTGGCTTCGTCTTGCTCGTGTTCTCGGTTTACATGTGGGTGTTTACTTTCAGTAGATATACGTCGACTAATGTTTTTAGCACTGGTCTTGCTGTGACGTCGTTGACGTTTACTCTGACGGGGTTGTCTTTGCTCACGACCAGTCTGATTATCTGGGTTATTTCAAGCATAATTAGGGAGAGGGACTGAAGCGTTCCTTAGTTATATATAGATTGTCGGCTGTTTTCTTCTCTGGTTTGAGTCTCAGGGATTGGTTGGGCCGCGGGTTTCCTTTTGTGCTGTGTTTTCAGCTTTCCCTGGGTGTGTTGGGGCTGCTGGGTTTCTTCGGGGTGGTGTACTACCCTACGATCCACCGCTCGACTGAGACCCTCCACTTCAGCTTGGGTTTTAGTCTGCTGGTTCCTTTGCTGGTGTTGATGGTGGCCTGGGTTGTCTGTGTGCATGCGCTGGGGGAGGGGAGGTGTTTGAAGGCGATGCGTTTTACTTGGTCGTGTTTGGGGGCGGTGATGAGGATGGTGGACCTAGTTGGGGGGTGTTTGATGTGTTTTCTATTGGCTTTCTGGGAGGATCTGTTTCAGGAGGTTTTTTGTTGTGATGAAGGGGAGGCTTTCTGTGTCTAGTTCTTTGTCCCCGGTTACGAGGTAGTCTATTTCAGGGTTTAGGGCTCCCGGTGCTACGGGTATATCCTTCTCGTCGTCTAGGAGGCCCATTTTTTTCTGTACGAGCTCGTTGGGTGGGTTCTCGATTACCGTTAGGCATTCATGGATGTACCGTGTGAGCCCGGTGATCTCTTCAGGGGTTAGACTGAACTCTTTCCTGTTTAGGACCGCCGTTACTTCGCTCATTACGTAGTGGTTTGTAACTAGTTTTATGGCGCGGATGTGTCCCAGCTCGAGTAGGGTGGCCTCGTTCCCGTGGAAGAGTAGTCCGCTTATTATGGTGTTAGCGTCGAGGAAGGCTTTGATGTTTTTCCCAGGCATCTCTGGATTCTTCCTCGATTATCTCGTTGAGTCGTTCTCGGGTTATGCCGCTTTTCTTTACCCGGGTTCTGATTTTCTCGAGTAGATCTTTGTCTCCGCGTAGTTTTTTTATGAAGTAGGTGTCGCCGATTTGCTCTATGGTGATGTAGTCGTTTTCGGTTATGTTTAGTTTTTCTCTGATCTCTTTGGGTAGGGTGACTTGGCCGACTCTGGTTACTTTGCATACGTAAGCTTCAGTCATCTTGTTTCCAGGGTTCACTGAACAAGGGAGGGATTTAAGAATTTCTTAGATGGTTGGCTGTGGGTTCGTTTAAAATTGCAGGGTGATCGTGTGCGACGACGGGTCGGTGGATCTCACGGGGGACATAGCGGAGACCACGGGGGCCACGGTGGTCAGGCACGACCGAAAATTAGGTTGTAGATGAACGGTTTGGTTATTTGCTTCAGAAATATGTGTTTAGGCGAATCATCCGCAGTCTCTTGCCTCCGATGACGTCCTCGTCCTGCACAAAGGGCCTTGGCAGTTTCTTGGCGGTCAGGGTGTCGTGGACGTTTCTTCCGGTCATGGTTGCTGTTTCGGTGTTTCATTCAAACATTGTTTCAAGATTTTTCCTTAAGTCATCGATTATTTCATTTAAAGATGGTAATGGTTCTGCCGTCAATCTTGTCAGTGTGTCCAAGTAAGGTTCTAGTGTTTCAATAACGTTGTCTGGGAAAAACTGGTTAAAATTGTGAAATGCAATACCTTTACCCTCGCATTTTTTCAAGAACAGTTCTTTTACCCTAGTTTCTTCGACTGTGTTTAGTTTCAGTAGTCTCCATGAGTCATAATGATCTCTGATTCTTGTTCTTTCTATGAGGGACCTCAGCTTCTCTGCAAGAATGTTGTTTAAGGTGTATGAGAGAAGATGAAACTTGGAATAATCATAAGTTTGTGGAACTTCTATTGTATGGTATTCTCCGATGAAATCCTCTTTAGTGACTTCGATTTTGATGGTGTTTCTTGATATTGGGCCGTTGAACTGCACTCTGGCTCGTAGAAAACCTGGGTTGATGAAGGGCTTGTCCTTGAAGTTTAGGATTATGCCGCCACTTACTTCTTCAACGATGCCTGGGAGTTCATCAAGCAGGGTTCTTGAAACTTCTTCAAGTGTGGCGTTATTAGATAGAGTGAAGTCTAGGTCTTCTGAAACCCTCCAGTCGAAGGGAAAGTATATCTTTGAGAGGGCTGTTCCGCCCTTGAAGATCAGTTTGTTTCTTAGTGAACAAGCTGTTACGCCTTTAAGCATCCACCCTAAGGCAAAGTCTCTTTCTATGAGATCTAGAGGCAGCTTTCGTTCGCTGGCTATCCTTCTTAGAACTCTGTCGGCGATCATCTCATCCAACTCTTGGGGCTTATGTTTATGTTTATCAGGAGACTCCATTTGTCGTTGAATTTACCTTTTCTTGGGGCGTTTGGATCCAGTTTGGGGTATCCTTTAGATAGTTTCACGTCCTCAAACAATTGTTCGTATTCGTGGTAGTTGAAGAGCTCCAGTAGGTACCCGAGTCTCTTTATTATCGTCTTGTTCCCCATTGTTTCGGCGTTTCCTATGATCTTCTTGATTTCAAGCTCTTTGTGTTCAAAGAAGACTGCTTTGGCTATCTCGTCTACTCCTCCGCAGTGTTCAGGGTGGTCCAGACAGTCTGCTACCGTCTTCTCCACGCTCGATATCTTCACTTTCGAGTTCGAGACGATTTCATCTGCTAGTCCGAATATCTTTGATTTCTTTACTGTGATGAATCGGAATCTTGTGTTGAGTATTATTCTGTCTTTACGTCTCTTAGTTGAGACCACGAATATGGCGGGTGGGACCTGTTCGGTTAATCCGTGATAGTTTAGGGCGCTCCAGTAGCCGATGTAGTATGGGTCGACTAGGTGGGATGCTATGACGAAGCCGTGTTCCGTGTATTGGCTTTTCACGCCGGCTTCCAGCGGCACGATGATGTATCTGCCCTTGGATAGCCGGATGAGCCACGCCTTTTTTACGAGTCTGTTCGCAATTACTTTGGCGTTGTCGTATGAGGTGTCTAGCGTCGAGGTGACGTCTTCAAGCGTGAAGATGTTACGCCCTTTCTCGGCTAAGATGGAGAGGAGAGTGCTTTCAACCGTAGACAAGGGACGGCGAACATGGAAAGTTGCCTTCAGGTCTGCGCTATCGTTCATCATCCATCAGCCAACTCCAAACTTATATTCTCTGTATCGATGGTATCAGATGTTGTTACCATCGTTACAATAAATATAATTTATGGTTTAAATGATTATCGGAGGTTGAATGTTAGATAAACAGGATCCCAAGTCGTTGTCCCATGTCTGAACGTTTTTTAACCTTTTTTGTCCTGTGGAAAAACGATTATGGTTAGTTATTGTTTTCCTGTAGGACGATTACGTATCGCGTACGAGAAACCGGGCTTCGAGGCGACGTCGACAACGTTTCAACGTTACTTTGTTTGATATGGTTCAGATATGTGAGTTATTGAATGGGTTGGCGGTGGCTCTTGCGCCCGCTTACAGCGAGGATCGTTGCCTCGGTGTTTGTTGGCTTGAGGATGACGCGTGGTCTTTTTGTTACTGCCAGATTCTTGTTATTCCTGGGAGGCTGTCGAAGTGTTTATCGTTGCTGTATATCTCGTGTATCGTGTTTCCTTTCATTGTCTCGTAGGCTAGTGCGTCGTTTATTCCGATGTCATGTTTGTCGGCTTGTTGGATGGCTGATTGGATTTGTTGGGGGTCTACCGGGGTGACTGTTATGCTGCTGGTGTCTAGTATGGCTTGGATTATGGCTCTGGCTTCTCTTAGGGTTGTCTTTGATTCTAGTATGTTGGCGATCTCGGATATGTGAACCACCGTCGTGGTGACTTGTTCTCCTTCCTGGATCCTTGTGATTACCGCCTTTGCCTTTTGTTTGTTTAGGGTTACGTGGGGCGGTGGCTGTCTGGCTGGTTTGAGGATGGCGTAGAGGAAGGGGGATGAGTCTAGGAACCTCATGTCTGGGCCTCGAGAAGGGCTTTGCGGAGGCTGTGGGGGTCTTCGAAGGCTTCCGGTGGTACGTCGACTGTGATGGAGTCGAAGTACGTTGTTAGGTCTGGCTTGGGTTTGGGTTTTATTATCAGGTTGTCGCCTTCTCTCTGGATGGTTACTTCTTTGTTTTCCCCGAGGGTTTCCCGTCTCCAGTCTGGTGGCAGGGAGACGCGTCCCTGGGAGTCCACCTTCTTGGTCTCCATCTCCAATGTTGTTCCCCTATTGTATTGTTTTCCCCATATTTATAGTTGGTTCCCATGTGGTTGGTTTTTTGGGGGTTTGAGGCTATGCCTTGGGGTGTGATTGGCGAAGTGCATGCGTATAGAATAAAGAACGATATCCATACGTTGATTGGCTGTACGATGTCTGAGCTGTTAGTGTTGGTTTGATCGATATGTTTCAAATATGTTGTAAGCTATGTGTTTGGTGCGGTGTCTGGGTTGGTGGTGGCTCTTGCGCCGGCTTTCAACGAGGAGCACTACGTTGCCTCGGTGCTGGTTCGCCTATTGAAGCAGGTGGACAGGGTTATCGTGTGCGACGACGGGTAGGCTGATCTGACGGGGGAGATAGCGGAGGCCATAGGCGCCGTGGTGGTCAGGCACGGGAGGAATCTGGGCAAGGGTGCGGCTTTGAGGTCGGCTTTCCTACGTGCAAAGGAGTTGGGGGCGGACGTGGTTGTGATGCTTGATGCTGATGGTCAGCATGATCCTGGGGAGATCCCTGGGCTCGTTGAGCCGATTCTGAGGGGGGAGGCGGATATGGTTGTGGGTTCAAGGTATGCTGAGGGTTCTAGGGTGGATGCGCCTCTCTACCGCGCGATACGCTGATGCGTTGCTCATGGTTAGATAGGGCATTGTCTAGAGGATGCAAATGATATTTATTAGTCGTCTCGTGAACAGCTAATGGGGGGTCTGTCGATGGTTGAATGGATGGATCTAATAGATGACGAGAAGGAGCAGATCAGGTATTTCAGGCGTATGGAGGGCGTGTTGAGTCGCAGATTTGCGGGTAAGGTCATCGCCATCGCCAATGGCGAGGTTGCTGGTGTGGGTGCGAGTGAGGAAGAAGCTTTAGGGCAGGCGCGGCGCAAATATCCCAAAAGAGCTATCTACGTTGCTAGCTTCAGTGAAGAGGACCTTCTAGTCCATGGGATCATCTGAGAAGCAGGTTTTTCACTATTTTCACGGTGTGCCGGTGGCTCCGCTCAGGATCATCGGTCCTGGAGGGGATTTCATCTCTTTGAGAGGGCGTTGTTAGACACGGGGCGGCGTTAACATCGGTTCCCATATCTGTCTGCAGGCAGCTAAACCTTCCCTACGCCTTCACCCGGCGCATCTACACGTTCTCTGGATGGGTTAATGTGAGGATTCACTCAGCGGAAGTGGAGTTCCTGGGAAGAACGTTCAAATTGAATATCGCGTCGCATGACCTGCCAGAGGAGATCCAGATAAGAGCAATAGTCGGGCGGGACCTTCTAAGCGCCTTTCTAACATGCTTCGACGGCGAAAAAGTCACCTTTCAATTAAAATGAATAGTCATGAACGAATGGATATGAAGCCATTGGTTGTAGCCTGTATCCCGGCCTTCAACGAGGAGGGGAGCATCGCTGGGGTGGTGGTTCAGGCCAGGAAGTACGTGGACAGGGTTGTTGTCTGTGACGATGGGTCTATTACCGGTTGGTTGGTACATGATTCTTATATCGGGGCCTTCTTCTAGACTTGGTGAGGGGTATGGGCGAGGCTAAGGTTATCTCTTTGGAGGATATCCGTAGGTATGGCGGGATGCACGCGGTTCTCGTTGATGGCGAGATCGTCGCTGCTTCGGAGAATCCTGCTGAGGCTTATAGAGCGGCTGTTGAGAAGCATCCAGGCAGGAAGGTCGTTGTGGCCTATATCTCAACCGAGGAATCCCTCATCCTATGAAGAGGTTCTGCTTCCCCTGGCGTCGAGAGTATTCACGGCTTGTCGGCGTCATATACAGGCCTGCGCATGTGGGTAGGTGTGTTGAAGGTAGTTTTATGAAGTGGCGTGTGAATTTAAGTTGAATGTGGGTGGACGTATTGGCCAAGATTGAGGTCGTTGGCACGAAGATTCCGGAGGAGGAGGTTAAGAGGGTGGTCCTCAGCAGCCTAAGTCTGAGGTTGAGCGACGTGGATAAGACGATAGGTAAGCTTCAGTTGAGGTTGAAGGGTTTCGAGGAGAAGTATGGGTTCGCATCGAGGGAGTTTCAGGAGAGGAGCGGTCAGGGCGTCCTTGAGGACGATGTTGATTTCCTTGAGTGGGAGACGTGTATAGACCTGTTGAAGAGGCTCTCGAAGGAGAGAGAGGCCCTTAAAGAGATCTTACCTTGAGCCCGGAGGAAAGATTTGCCGAGCTTGTCGACGAGATAAAGCGTCACCCGCTGGTTGTTGATGTTGGCGTCGTCAGCGGGCTGAGGATCGGCGATGAGGGGTACATCAGGCTGGTCGCGAGGTTCATAAACGGCGGCGAGCTCCGCCTTTTCGAGTATCGGCTACGCGGTGAGGTTGAGAAGTACGCCTACCACCTTCAAGACGCCGGGGGCAGGTTGATCCTGAGATACGATAACCGGCCGCATCACCCCGACGTTGAGACCTTCCCGCATCACAAGCATGTGGCTGATAAATCAGAGCCGCAGCCCTCCAGGAGACCCGCCATCAGGGATCTGCTGGTGGAAGCGTCGAAGTATGTGTGACTCAGGCGGAGCAGAGAACGTGGAGAAGACCCCCGGTCGTCGCCTGTATCCCTGTCTTCAACGAGGTGAGGGGGGTAGACGGCGTGGTGGTCCGGGTTATGAGGTGCATGGGCGGCTTTGAGTAAGCCGTGAAGCTGGGGCGGGAAGCCGGTTACGGCCTATAGTTTTCTGAGGATGGGGCGGTTGCCTGACGTTGGTTCCGCTGTGCGAGGCGTTTAAATATACATACGTGTATTTAACTCATTATGGGTCACAAGACGTTGACGGTTTCCGAGGAGGCTTATGAGGCCCTCGCACGGCTGAAGAAGGAGCGCGAGTCCTTCACCGAGGTGATCCTGAGGCTCACGAGGAAGAAGGAGCGCGGAACCCTCCTGGACTACGTCAGATCGCTGGAGCCCGACGAGGAGTTCGCCGAGGAGCTGGAGAAGGTCGTCGAGGAGAGGAAGAATATAGCCTTGAAGGCTCCGCGGTTCGGGTGAAGATCCATGGTATGCCTTGACACCAGCTTCATAGTTGCGTTGATGAGGCGGGATCGTGGCGCGGAGGAGAAGCTGGAAGAGTACGTGGCGAGGGACATGAGGCTGTCGACCACTCCCATCACGGCGTGTGAGCTCTTCAAGGGAGCCTACAGGTCCAGGAGGAGAGAGGTGGAGGTGGAGAAGGTTAGGAGGGTGCTTGCTTACCTCGACATCCTTGATTTCTCGGTGGAGGCCTGCGAGAGGTTCGGTAAGCTGGTGAACGGTGAACCGCTCAGGGGGTCCCCCATAGGGGACCTGGACACTATGATAGCCAGCCTCGCGTTGACCCACAACGAGGCCGTGGCGACGTCTAACAGGAAGCATTTTGAGAGGGTGCCCGGCCTCCTCGTGGAGTCTTGGCGGACGTAGCCGGGTTCGCTGGAGACGATGCCCTGGGACGATGTGCCTCGCGGCGAGAGCCTCAGGAAACGGTTTGACACGCTGATGGTTTTGTAACCGGTTGGATGGGTGATGGGGGAGCCCAGGCAGCTCTAGAGGGAACCGTGTCGGCGTCTATAAGGTTCTTTTCTTGGTGCCTTTATCCTTCAATGGTGGTTTGATCGATGTGTTTCAAATATGTTGTAGTGTGGGGTGCGGTGTGTGTGGGTTGGTTGTGGCTCTTGTGCCTGCTTGTAACGAGGAGCACTGCGTTGCCTCGGTGCTGGTTCGATTGATGAAGATGGTGGACAGGGTTATCGTGTGTGACGCGCTGCGAAACCTTAAATATCTAGAAGTATAAAAATTTGAGCATATGCCCGAAAAATTAGACTTTATTACGCCCACGTTCATGACAGTGTTCGAACTGTTTCTCGGCGACCCCATGGCTGAGCATCACGAGAGGGAGGTTGTCAGGGAGACGAACGTGAGCAAGGGCTCGGCCAACAGGATCCTTAGAGAGCTCGCCGGCCTCGGTTTTCTCATCAGGGAGAGGAAGGGGAGGATGGTTTTCTATAGGCTCGACGCCGAGAACCCTGTTGTTAGGCAGTTCAAGGTACTGGTTAATGTCTATGCGTTAAGTTCTCTGTTGAACCGGCTTAAACGGCGCACCCGGAGAGTCGTGCTTTTCGGTAGCTGCGCCCAGGGGGTCGACGTCAAGGAAAGCGATATCGATCTGTTTGTCTTGAGCTCCGAGAAAGGCGTGGTGAGAAAAATTGTTGGCGCCTTCAACCAGGAAAATGAGAGAAATGTCACGCTGATAATGGTGGACTCTAACGAGTTTGTGCGGTTGAAGAGGGAGGACACGCCGTTATACGAGAATATTGAGCGGGGGATCGTGTTATGGGCGGCGGAGTGAGCTCAAGGTTTCAGAGGCTCGTGGCTGAGAGGAGGCTAGTATAGGCTAGAATAGGTAAGGTTGACTTCTACGTTTACCTGCCTGACTCACCTTAACGACTGGTCAACATAGAGTCTTTTTTCCTCCGAGAACCATCAATGCATTTTCAAGCGATGTTATAAAAAGGGGAAGGAAAATTTAGACCGTTATTATGCTGCCAGATGGCGTTGGGAGGGGGTCGTAGGTCCATCCGATTAGAACGACATTGTCCACCACGAACGTGAACGTTGTTCCGGAAGCGGCTTTCTTAACCTTATTGGATTGTAATGATACCTTTCCGCTAGCATCGGTTATACTTGAGTCGCTATCCGTAGTTGCATCTTCCCAATGGCCGTAGACCGTCGCGCCTTCAACTGGTTTGTTACTGGCATCAAAGATAGTTACCGTTGCTATGGCATTTGTGTTTACACCAGCTGTTTTCAATGACATGTCGATGCTTGCTACATGCATGGTTGGTAGCGCTGGGGCTTCGCTTGTCGTTCCTTCTGCTTCATCAGAAGCTGACCCTTCGTTTCCTGCCTTGTCCACAGCTGATACTACATAGTAGTAGGTTGTCGAAGCCGTCAGTCCGATGTCTGAGTACGAACTCGTGGTTGGCGAAGCAACTAAATCATATGGACCACCAGATGTGGTGCTCCTGTACACGTTGTAGTGCTCAAGATCCGACTCCGCTGTCCACGAAACATCCAGCTGGCTGCTGCTCACTGTAGTTACCATCACGCCAGTTACTTGTACTGGAGGTGTAGTGTCCACCGTGAACGACCAGCTTGCCGTGGCCTGATTGTTTACAGTGTCTAATACATTGAGAATGACTGTGTGGGAACCTTCCGACAAAGTTTCAGTTACAACGTAAGACACTAGACCTGTATCATAAATAGGAGTGACCGTAGTTTCATCCACCGTCATTGCTATGGTATCTACGTCAATGCCACTTGCATCCGTAACAGTGGCGGAGATCGTTGGAGTCGCCGTGTTTACAAGCGTTCCATCAGGGGGTGTTAAATCGGATATCGTGGGCGGAGTTGTATCTACGCTCGGAACCGCAGCAGCCTCATCAGCGTCAACTAACCCATATCCATACCAGCCATCCCACCCGTCGCTGCCCAGATCGTCAGCAGTCTCTTGAAGTCTGGTGCGGACTTCCACGTTTGTCAGAGTCGGTTCGCCAGCCCAGACCAAGGCAGCCGTTCCCACCACGTGTGGGCATGCCATTGAAGTGCCGCTGTAGGTATCATAAGTGCTGTCCAAATAGGTTGAGTAGATATAGACCCCCGGAGCTGCTAGCTCTAAAGCCGAGCCTGTGCTCGACCAGCTTGCCTTCGTATCCGTAACATCCGTCGCTCCCACAGCGATGACGGAGTCGTATCGGGCAGGATAGTCCACTGTATCGACTTCGGCTCTTCCCCGTCGCTGGTAGTCGTTCCCCGCTGCTGCGACTACAAGGACTCCCGCCCCATATGCTGCGTCACATGCGCTATGCAGGGTCACGCTGTCTGAGTCGCTACCCAGACTCATAGAAATGATTTGCATCCCATTGATGGTCGCCCAATCTATCCCTGCGATCACATCGGTTACCGACCCGCTCCCAGTGTCGTCTAACACCTTGACGGCGTACAACCAAACCTTTGGGGCAACGCCGATTACGCCGATTTCGTTGTCTTCTGCCGCAACGATTCCCGCACAGTGTGTGCCGTGACCATTATCGTCCATTGGGTCTCCATCGCCTTCGACAAAATCGATTCCCCCTTCGTAGTTAGCAACCAAGTCTGGGTGGTTGTAATCTATTCCAGTGTCGATGATCGCAACTTTAACTCCCGTGCCTTTGTTGCCGTACTGGTGGACGACCTCGGCATCGATCCGGTCAACTCCCCATGGAAGCGTCTGAGTTATCTGTACTTGCCCATCCGGCTCTATGTACGCGATCTTGGGGTTTCTATTCAAAGCATCGATTGCCCCTTGAGGCAGTGAACATGCTACCGCGGAAATTATGCTATATTCGTACTTGATATCTCCACTATGCGCTCGTATTAGGCCTGTTTCAGGTTTGCCCTTAAACCCCACTATAACCGCCACCTTCTCCGATGGCTGCGCTGCTACACCGCTTACCGCTAGTACACTAGTCAGGATCAAGAAAATCATGACAAATGATGTAATTTCCTTCCTCAACTTGCCTACCTCTAGAAATAAGGTTCATATTACCTTATATCAGCGTATTGGTTCGCCTGTATGTGTTTAGTTTGTCAGAAAGAAGACCGAATCAGCCTTCTTTTTAATTTCTATGCCTTTCCTTCCAGCTTTCTACTGAGATGTCTTTTTATCAAGTGTTAGCAAGAAGGACACTCATTTTAATGGGTGGATGAGTTGCATCAAATTAGTTTTTCTGCTCCTCAATATATTTCTGAGTTGTTTCAGCGGATACATGTCCTGCTGTGACAACGTAGCAGCTTGGAGACTAGGATTTTCCTTTCCAATACTTGTTCTTTAATTCAGGGAAGGATGTTTGGAAACATCTTTGACACCTGCAGGAATGAATTAATGGCGTATTTATCCGAGACCATATCTTGGAGAAGATATACAGGGAGATATTTTGCATACGCAAGAGGATTGAGGCGCTCGAAAGAATGATTCTCCCAGTTGATGAAATGGATCCGGAGGAGCTGGAAGAGATACGTGTCCTTAAAGGGGAAGCGAAGAAAGATCGGGTTCCTTGGAACCAGATTAAAGGTAAGGTAGAGAAAATGATCGTGACACTTTTCAAGATGTTTTTTCGTAGAAAGCATGGGCGAGGTCTCGCTGTGATCGAGGCCTGGTGGGCACATAAAACAGACGGTGTGTAGTCACGTGAAACCTGGTGTGGGTGCCAATAATAGGTTACGAAGTCATCTCGCTCGTTACTTTGCGTCCAGGTACCTGACGTTTAGTGCGAGTGATCTGCTTCTATGGTTAACTGTTCTTCGTCTGGTTCGTTGATGCGCGAAGGGTCCGTGGATCTGACGGCGGAGATAGCGGAGGCCATGGGGGCGGTGGCTGTCAGACACAGCCTGAATATGGTAGAGGTGCCGCTTAGAAAAGATATTCCTGTTGAAAACGTGTACCAGAACCGTGCCTTTTATTGGGGTGTGTTAGTCTGGTCCGATCTGAGCGTTTCTCTGATGAAAGTGAGGAGTGTCCTCACCGCCTGCGTCGGCTCGTCAGGTATGTAGCTTTCCTGTACGTTGTCCTCTGATCCTTTATGGTGGTGTTTCGGGAAGGTCTTGACGTGGCTCCACTTGGGGTGGGGTGCGTTGTTGTGTCTATACATCTGTCCTTGAAGGTGTCTTCGCTCCCAGTGGTAGGAGTACTTGCCTGACCGGGACAGCCAGACGTCCAGGTAGCTTCCATCAACGATATAGATCCTGAGCTTTGCAGATGCGCCTGATGAGGTGCGGTGGATCTGGGCGTCTTCCACTATGTCAGGGAACTCGTTCAGGCTGAGGTCGGAGATGTTCCTGTAGAGGTCCTCCAACGCTGTGCCGCCTACCGAGGTATGGAGTCTAGTTCTCGCCGTATCTTGTCGGCTTGCTCGACGAGGTTCTCGTACTGGATGAGGTCCTCCCACGTGGGGTGCTCCTCCGCTGAGCCCTCCTTTATCTTTTCCTCCAGTTCGCGCGGGCTCTTTACATTGTACTTGGTCTCCATGTCGTGGATCTCGGCCTGGGCTGCCCTCAGCTTGGATCTTAGGTACATCTTGACGCCGCCGGCTACGAGTTCCCCGGGTGGTACCCCTAGGGACTTGGAGACTTTGTCGACGAGTTCGCTGGTCTCGGTCATCCGTGTCGGTGATCTTTTCTCGGCGTGGCTTATTAACTTCACCGGAGAGCCTGTGATCGGGGAGCACAGCGTTGCCTCGGTGCCGATACGTCTGTTGAGGCAGGTGGACGGGGTGATCGTGTGCGACGACGGGTCAGCTACTCCGGGCTGGTTTCCAGCGCTTGAAACAGCGGTGGCTGGAGAGTCGGGGGAGGATCACCCGTATGGTCTCCGGGCGGCTTCGCGGCGGGCGTCTCCCGGGGGCGTTTCTTGAGGCTGTCGAGAATGAAGCGTGCCGCTGATGGCAGGCTGAGCAGCATGAAGGCTAGCTCGAGCTCAGCCTCGTCGTAGGCGTCGATGGTGACGGGTGTAGGCGGCGAAGCGTGTGTGTGAGGCTGTGTTATGTCCGGGGGTTCCTGTGGGGCGTTGGCTCACCACCGTTCGTGCCGGAGCTGGGGGATCCTTGAGAAGTGCCTGGTGTTCCGGGTGAGGATGGCCTCGCCGTGCCTCATCGCTATGCCCGCTATCATGGAGTCCCTTGCGCCTATGGTTTCTCCCCGTGACCATAGGTCGGCGGCGATGGAGCCGGCTTTCTCGGACGCCCATAGGTCGAACTCGAGGGTCTCTAGGCTGCTCAGGAGCTCGAGGACCCGGGTGACGTTGTCCCTCCTCCTCTCTGAGCGGTGGGCTCCCAGGAAGAGCTCGAAGGCGTTGACGGGGGTCGTCGCCAACCTCGTTCCTCTCGTGTCCAGCTCCCTGGCTTTCGCGGCGGCCTGGGTTTCGCCTCTTAGGAGGGCGACCATGAAGTCCGTGTCTAGGCAGACCATTCCCCTTGTCTCAGCTCCGCGTCGTAGGTCTTCCAGAGATCGCCGATGTCCCCGAGTATCCGGTTGAGCTCGTCGTCGCTGCCCTGCCAGGCCCCTGTGAAGGCTGCGAGGGGCCTCTTCCGGGGCTCGCCGAAGACACGTTTTATGACGTCGGTGAAGCTCTCCTTCTCCCTCTTCAGGCTTGAGAGTATCCTGTAGGCTTCGTCCGAGATGGTTAAGGTTCTGTGGCCCATGTCTCCATCGTTTTCTGTGTATTTATCAGTGTATTTATATGTTCCTCTGTTCGCGGTGCTTCGGGTCGCAGTCTGTCTTTGACATCCTGTTTAGGAATGGTTGTTTGCTTTGGGTCGCGGGTGCCGGTGGGGCGGGTTTTATCGTCTGTGCCTGTGTGTGCTGTGGTGAGATTGTCGGTGTCTTGGTTATTAGTTGTCTGACTGTTGGTGGTGGTTTGATCGATATGTTTCAAACATGTTGTATGGTTTTTGTTTGGTTGCGGTGTGTGGTGGGTTGATTTGGATTTGTTAATCAGCTTATTAAGCCGAGTCTTCAATAAACATGAATCTGGCTTCCTCTTTTAGTTGTGGGAGTATCGTTGCGAATTCTACGTAGTCGGGGATCAGGTGTTGGAGCTGCGTCTTCCAGGCTGAGCCTATTCTTCTCAAGGTTGCGTCCTCAAAGATGTTTGAGGGGTCGTACGGGTATCCTGTTGCGTTGCATTTTCTCTGGGCTAGGCTTCTTAGGGTGTCTTTGTCGTCGATTTTATTCAGGTGGGCCCACATGTCGTAGTAGTCTCTGGGGTTCTCTCTGGTTACGGCTGCCCGTATCTTCTCGGCCATGAGCTCAAGGAAGCTTAGGCAGCTCACCATGGATGATAGGTCCTCGCTGTAGCTTGAGTATACTGTTCTGTCTATGCTGCCGAGGATCACGTCGTCCCTGAAGGATAGGTCGATGCGTACGCTGTTCCTGTAGTCGAGGGGGCCGGTGAATGGGAGCCTGTATCTGACGCCTTCATGGGTGTAGCCGTCTTCAACGACTTCTCCGAATGTGATGGAGTTGATCTCTGCGTTGCTGAGGGCTTCCAGAAGCTAAGCCGCCTCCTCCGCCCCAAGGTCTGTGACTGTGAAGTCGAGGTCCTCCGAGAACCTGGAGTCGGGGTAGTAAACCTTCTTTATGGCTGTGCCGCCTTTGAACGCTAGGTGATCTCTGAGCCTGATCTTGGAGATGGCGAGTAGGGTGCAGGTTATTGCCAGGTCCTTCTCGACGGTGCCTACGGGGACGCCCGTGTCCACAGATATTTCTCGGAGCTCGATGTCTTCGATCACGTGCTCAGCTCCTCAGGGCTTTTTTGGGGACGTTGATCTTCAGTTTCCATGTGGCGTCGCGTTCATGTTCTTCTTTGGGGGCTGTGGGGTCCAGCCAGCCGTATCCGCTGCTGATCCCTGCCTTGAGGTGCCTATGGATGTGGCTGGGGGCGTCGATGTCTAGGAGCTGGATGAGGTACCCGAGTCGTTTGTGGACCGTTCTGTTTCCGAGCCTGTCAGTGTATTCGATGACCTTGTCCCAGTCTAGGTTAAAGTGGAGGGATTTCGCTGCCTCCGGGATCCCGCCCGAGTGCTGGGGGAGGTCCATCGAGTCTACAACTGTTTTCTCTGGGTCAGATACCCTGAATCTGTGGCCGCCGGCTGCGGCGTAGACCCACCCGTAGAGCTTCCGGGGGTTCAACGTGACGAAAAGGATCGGCACTGTGTCGTCGTAGACGAAGCCTCTGTTTCTGTTGGTGGTGGCCACAAACACTGTCCGGGGGGTCTGTTCGGTCATGTTCCAGTGGCTCATCGCCGTCCAGTACCCCACGTAGTATTCCTCTAGCATTTCTTCTAGGAAGGTGTAGGCCTGCTCCCTCCACTTGGGCTGGTAGCCGGCTCTCGCCGGGACGAGGGCGTAGTAGCCTCGCTTGATGCGCTGGATCCTCCCCTTACGTGTCAGCTTGTGGAGGACTCTCCACAGCGTCTCGTCGGAGGCCTTCAGCAGGTCTCTGGCGTCGTCGACGGTGAACGCCGTTACGCCTTTCCTCTCTAGAGTGAATATCAGCTCAGCCTCCAGCGGACCCAGCTCATATTTCATGTAACGTTCCTTACCGTAGCGGTAAGTATTGCTACAAGAAATGTAATAAGTCTTGTGGGTTGTCCGTCCTGTGATATGCCGTGATGACCGGCATCCCGGCTCTGAAAAGTATCAGGAGCAACGGTAGCATTTTTCTTTTCCAATGATTCGCAGTTGATTGAGATGGTATTTTTACCTGATATTCGACTAGTTAGATTGTTACTTGTACTGTTAGTGGTGGTTTGATCGGTATGTTTCAAATATGTTGTAAGCTATGTGTAGGGTACGTATGTCTGGGTTGGTGGTGGCTCTTGTGCCTGCTTTTAACGAGGAGCACTATGTTGCCTCGGTGCTGGTCCGGCTCAGGGAATATGTTGACCGTGTGATCGTGTGTGACGACGGGTCGGTGGATCTGACGGGGGACATAGCGGAGGCCATGGGAGCCACGGTGGTCAGGCACGAGCGTAACATGGGGTACGGCGCCGCGTTAAGGTCGTTGTTCAGGGCGGCGCTGGAGCACGACGCCGACGTGGCCGTTACCATCGACTCCGACGACCAGCATGACCCAGCCGAGCTCACACGGCTCGTGGACATGTTGAGGGAGAACGAGCTGGACATCGTGATAGGGTCCAAGTTCCTGGAGGGGGAGTCGGGGGTCCCGGGGTGGAGGAGGGCGGGCATTGAGGTCATCAACGCTTTGACGGTTAACGGCAGCGGGATCACGGACAGCCAGTCGGGGTTCAGGGCGTACAGCAGGAGGGCGCTGGAGTCGTTAAACATCACGGAGGACGGGATGGGGGCTAGCACCGAGATACTGTTGAAGGCGGGGGAGGCGGGGCTGCGGATGGGGGAGGTTCCCATCAGCGTGGGGTATCACGAGGGTTCCTCGACGCATAACCCGGTGGCCCACGGCTTGGGTGTGGTGCTGTCCACTGTTAAGCATCTCTCGATAAGGCATCCGCTTCTCGCCTTCGGGGTTCCAGGGTTACTGCGCTGGTTTTCTCGGTTTTCATGTGGGCGATGACTACAAGGAACTATACGGTGAGCCGTGTCTTCAGCACTAACTTGGCGGTTGTTTCTTTGACGGCGACGTTGGTTGGTTTGTCTTTGGTGACTACGAGCCTCATCATATGGGTGATGATCAGCGTGGTCAGGGAGAGGAGTTGATCTCCTTAGTTTAATATAGGTTTCTGGCTGTTTCTTGTTTGGTTTGTCTTCTGGGGATGTCTTGGATAGGGTGTTCGGGTATGTGCTTGCGCTGCAGTTCGTTCTGGGGTCGCTGTTGGGGCTGGAGACGCTGGGGGTCGTCTACCATCCCAATATTCACAGGGCTTCACATACTATGACGTTCTCCGCGGGCTTTGACTTGTCCTGGCCATTGATGGTTTTGCTGGCGGCTTGGACGAGTTATTACGTGGTTAAACGGGATCACCGGAGGCTCCTGGTTCTCTGTTTTCTGGGGGTTGGTCTGTTTGACCTTGAGTTGGGGGTTCTCGTTGCTTCGTGGGCTGCACTTCTTGTCGGTGTTCATGGTCTTGGCGATTACCGGGGGGTGCTGGAGTCCTTTCTGTGGATTGTGTCGCTGGCTAACGGGTTGGCTGTTCTTCACTACGCTGTGCTGGTGCCTGTCTGGGGCGGCAGCTTTCTCGAGGGGTTCGCCCTTCTCCAGTTGAGGGTTCACTACGTTTTGGCTCATCTTAGCCCGTTGCTTGTGCTGCCTTTCCTCTATTTCTGGGTGCTGAAGCCTTTGATAGGGACGGGGTTCAGGTTGCCCGAGTTATGTGTCGGGAGGTCTGGGTTTACTCGTTTCAACGTGTTGATGATCGTGTTCTCGTTGTATCTCTCTGTGGTGGCTGCCATTTACCCGTATTTTCCTTCTGTTAATCCTGATGGTGTCGGTGTTGGAGTGGATATACCTCATTATGTCAGAGATGTGAATAGTATCGTTGGGGGGGAGAGCTCCATTTTTGAGGTCGCGGGTGGCTCCAAGATTTTCTTCTATGTTTTTTATTTCTGTTTTAAGTGGGTGACGGGTTTGAGCGTTGAGGCCGCTGTGCGGTTTCTGCCCGTGGTTTTTAACCCCTTGTTGGTGGCTTCTATGTGTTTTTTCGCGTGGGAGGTGTTCGGGAACGGTGACGTTGTTGCCTGGGGCGGGTTCTTAACCTCAACTGGTCTCAACATGACGGTGGGTATGTACGCTTATTTTCTCAGTAATAGTCTCGGGCTGGTTCTCGCGTTTGGTTCCCTGGGCTTCTTGTTCAGGTATTTGAAGAGGAGAGACGTGTCTCTGTTTTGGGTTTCCTCTGTGTTGGGGGCGTTGCTGGTTTTCACTCATCCCTGGACCATGGATCAGTACATCTTATCCTTGGTTCCTTTGGTGTTTCTTCTCTGGTGGAGGAAGCCTGTGGGCTTCATGGATAAGATTCTTGGTTTAACCTATTACATAGTGGTTGTCTTCTTGGCTGAGATGGTCAAGGTTCTTGTTTTCGGTGGGTTAGGCGGGGCTGGTGCCACTTCGACAGCCTTTAAACACTTGACCGAGTTGGCTGGTTTCTGGGCTTCCAGTCTTTTTAGCTTTCACTATCTTTATGGGGGCTATATGTCTCACTGTCTGCTCTTTATTTTAGCCTTCATAGGCGTGCTCATAATGAGGGCTGACGGCGAGTCTGAATATTATTTGTTGTCTTTGTTATTTCTTTCATCGCTGGTGTTTTTCTTATCCGATGAAACCACGAAATCTCGTCTCTTATACAATATTCCCTTGGGTTTATTCTCGTCTGTTGCTTTGGCGTTACTGAATAGGCGTTGTAGTTTATCGGTGTATTTCCTCGTTTTTTTTAATTCTTTGTTTTATCTGTTTATGTCTCTTAATAACTTGGTTTGATTCTATATATTTTTGGTAGACTCCGATACCTCTGCTTTTGTTTGTTGTTATTATTTTAGACTATATTTACTAAATTTATTATTACCTATGTTTACGAAGATAGATTTAATTATAAACCCTGAAGTAGATATGTTATCCACGATCGTACAGGGATTACCATGTTTACTCGAGATTTTCTTGAAGGTGTTCGGCGTAAGGCGCTTCGCAGGAAGGTTTGGTATAGTGCTTTGGATAGGGTTGAACGTGGGATACTGAGTCTTACATCGCAGATAGTTGATCGCGTCGAGAGCAGAGTACTTGGTGTTGAGTTAGTGAAGATCATTGCAAAACTGAAGGAAGCGTTGAAGAGCCCCTTCGTCAAGAGAATGGAGACCTACGGGGTGGATATGGCGGGTAAGATGGCTGAACAAGCCGTGGAGTGGGGGTACGGGGAGGCCCGTGGCTGGGCCATGGATCTAGGGTTCTTCGGGTACCTCACTTTTCTAGATTTCAACAAGCCTTCGGGGTGGGGGTTCTAGATTGAACGACAGGGTATTGGGCTACATAATCCTCATTGGTAGCTTGGTCGGCGTCGCCTGCTACTTCTACCTCGTATTCCTGTCTCCATGGATCCTGCTGGTGGTACAGGTTTCGGCCTTCCTGGCGGTGGCAGCGGTATTAGCGATCATGGCTTGGATAGGTTACACGCTTGCTACAACGCCGCCTCCAGAGCCGCTGGAAGACCTGATGGCGGAATCCTCGACAGAGGAAAAAACTGAAGCAGCTTGAAGAAGCATAGAAGAAACTGAGCCGGTGATGGAGCCCCTGATCCATCTGGTCGTGCCTTTCACCGCCCTGACGCTCTCAGGGTTGGAATGGAGGAAGGCGCTCCCCGTAGCCCTGTTGGCCGTGTTGCCGGACTTTGACGTATTCTTCCACGTGCACAGATCCATGTCCCACTCCCTCGTGGTGATCTCCGTGGTTGGCTTACCTATTCTGGTTCTGGCTTATAGGCTGGAAGCCCTCCGTGTCGGTTGGCTGGGTCTCCTGACCGTGGCTTCACATGTAGCCCTGGATGTCTTCGACGGATACACGCCGGTCCTATGGCCGCTCTACGGGAACTCGATGTGGATTCAGGCTGAACTTAGAGCCCGGATATCCAGCTCTCCGACCCTGACCCCGGCTTTGAGGTTGGCCATGGAGCCCACCAGGTTCATCGCGTTCCGGAGCCTGGACGCCCCGCTGTTCACTGGAGAAGGGCTGATCATCTCCATGGTGCTGGTCCTACCCCTATTGTTCAAGGTCTTCGGAGAACGTCGGGGAGCTTTAGCGTAATGGATGCATCAAAGCCCTTCGTGGTTGCCTGTATCCCGGCCTTCAACGAGGAGAGGAGCATCGCTGGGGTGGTGGTTCAGGTCAGGAAGTACGTGGACAGGGTCGTCGTCTGCGACGATGGGTCCGTGGATCTGACGGGGGCGATAGCTAAGGGGCTTGGAGCCGTGGTGATAAGGCATGAGCGGAAAAGGGGTAAGGGTGCCGCTTTGAATAGTTCTTTTCGCTATGTTAGAGATCTGAAGCCGGATGTGGTTGTCGTTCTCGACGCCGATGGCCAGCACGATCCCAGTGAGATTCCCCGGCTTGTTGAGCCGATTGTGGGTGGGGCGGCGGATATGGTTGTGGGGTCGAGGTATGTTGGGGGTTCTAGGGTGGATGCACCCTTCTATCGGAAGGTTGGGTTGAGGTTGATCAACGCGTTGAGCGGTGGGAGCGGTGACTCGGGTGTGAGCGACACTCAGAGCGGTTTCAGGGCTTTCTCCGCGAAGGCTTTAGAGGTGGTTTTGGGGGGCGAGGCTGAGGGTTACGGCGTGGAGACGGAGCAGCTGGCGTTGGCGCAGAAGAGTGGTTTGAGGGTTGTGGAGGTGCCTGTTGTGATAAGGTATGGTGGCTTGGGGAATACATCTAAGAAGAATCCCGTCTCTCATGGTGCCGAGCTGCTGGGGACCGTTCTGAGGTTGGTCGTTGAGGATAGACCTCTGCTGCTTCTAGGTGTTCCCGGGTTTTTATTGACGATGGTAGGCGTCTTTACTGGCGGCTATTTCCTTTGGTACTTCAATACGACGCGTTACTTCAGTTTACCATTAGCGTTGATAACGTTTGGAGCGCTGGTTCTCGGCGTCCTTTTGATCATCACTTCGTTTATTCTCTATGCGATGTCGAGATTGAGATCAAGCAGACTAGTTAATGCGAACGTTTCTTCATGAAGATTGCATTAGTAATTGGGACTCGTCCCGAGATAATCAAGATGTCCCCTATTATCAGGGAGTCTGAGAGGAGGGGCCTAGATTACTTCATCCTCCACACGGGGCAGCACTATTCCTATGAGATGGATAGGGTGTTCTTCGATGGGCTTGAATTCCCCAAGTCCAGATGTAACCTTGGGGTAGGTTTAGGGGATCAACACTGAGCAAACCAGGAAGATACTAGTAGGCCTGGAGAGAGTTCTGATGGATGCGTGCGCTAACCTAGTGAGGCTTGTGCTGACCAAGCCCGGGGATAGGTAACATGCGTACATTTAATGCGTCGTTCCCTGAAGACCATACATGGATGGTGGGAAAGTCGTCTTTAATTGTCGGGGAATCGAGTCGGTATCTGGTTGAAGGTCCCGAAAGTATTGATAACACCTATTGAAGTTATCAAGTTTAATAATTGATCAGATTAAGTCCATGTTGCCGAAAGTAAAAAGATATTTTAACAAAGAAAGCGTGAAAGGAACATATACACGTGAAGAGGTAGAAATAGATTATTATGACGATAGAATAAAGATAATACATCAATATACTGACAAAATTGATTACTTCCTTGATGTAGGCTGTGGCTCTGGTCTCTTCTTGAAAACAGTTGAGATGAAACTGGGTGTAGGTAAAATATTTGGTGTGGATATTAGCGATGAAATGATTAAAAAGTCTTATTCTCGTCTGCAAAAAAGTAATGATGCCTCTCTTCTTCTTTCTGACGTTTTAAAGTTGCCTTTTAAAAAAAGAGTTTTTGATTTTATATATACCGAATCGTTGCTTCATCATGTTATAGGGAGGACTAAAGCTCAATCCAAGGATCTGTCTAGAATGGCTCTTTGTCAAATGCGTGATATTCTTAAGACTAATGGATTTTTACTTTTAACGGAGTTATTTTATGAATCTTATGGATTTTCAACTCTAACTTCGTATATTTTATTTTATTTTTTGAGTTTTTTTGATAAATATAACCTATCCCCACCTTTAAAAAAAGCGCCTATGGGATTGATTGTTTCATTTTACACTAGAGAGGAATTAGAAAAGATGATAAAATCCATTAATGGCACAATAATAGAAAAACAAGAAATTAAGTGGGGAAGGGGTTACAAGGAAAAAGCTACATTGTTAAAGGATCGAGGGGAGATTACATATCTTATCCAGTTCAATCATAATAAGTAATAAATATGAACATTGCAATCATTCTGGGAACTCGTCCTGAGATAATCAAGATGTCCCATATTATCAGGGAGTCTGAGAAAAGGGGTTTAGATTACTTCATTCTCAATAGTGGGCAGCACTACAACGTGGGTAATATCTTCTTCGAGCAGCTGGAATCTCCCTGAGGCGTAGTACATTTGGAATTAATTTCTCAAGTGGGCTAGATATGTCGATATTGATTCTTACACTTTAAAAATTGGACGGCACTAATAATGAAGATTTTAAGAATTGCCGCTGATCTTTATCCATCTATGGTCGGAGGAATTCCGATTCATGTCCATGAAATGTCTAAAGCACAGGCTATAATGAGGCATGATGTTACCGTATTTACATCAAAAGTGAATGGTGAACTAGAAAGAGAGAAGAGGGATGGGTATGAAATAAGAAGATTTAGGCCGATTGTGAAAGTTTTTGGTAATTCAATAACGCTGAATATGTTTAGGGATATCCTTAATGAAAAGGAGGATTATGATGTTATTCATGCTCATTCTCATTTATTTTTTACAACTAATATAAGCGCGCTAGTTAGCATGTTAGGTTCACCCCCTTTAGTCATAACAAACCATGGTTTGGTTTCTCAAACTTCCCCTTCATGGTTAAGTAAACTTTATAATGTGACATTGGGGAAATGGACATTTAACAAGGCAGATAGAATAATATGTTATACAGAAGATGAAAAAAAAGAGTTAACTAATCTTGGAGTAAACCCCATTATCCGAGTTATTCATAATGGCATTGACACGCATCTATTCTCTCCTAATAAAGAGAAGGAGAATCTGATTTTATGGGTTGGGCGATTCATACCAGGAAAAGGAGTCGAATACTTAATTGAGGCGTTTAGCATACTTTCAAAAAAATATTATGATTTAAAGTTGCTCTTAATTGGAGATGGGCCGAAAAAAGGAGATATCTTAGAAAAAGCAAAAAAGCTAGGAGTAAGGGAAAAAATATCAACTATAAGCTTCGTACCAAATGATAAAATGCCTACAATTTATAGAAAATCTAAAGTCTTTGTTTTACCCAGTCTTTCTGAAGGATTCCCAAGGACTATTTTAGAAGCGATGTCGTGTGAGGTTCCTGTGGTGAGCACTGATTTGCCTCAGATAAGAAACCTGATTTCTGATTGTGGATTTTTAGTTCCTGAGAAAAATCCTGTAGCTTTGGTAGAAGCTATTGATAGACTGCTTTCTGATGAAGATTTAAGAAATAAATTTGGCGTTAACGGTAGAAAGAAGGTAAAAAAGAATTACAATTGGCAAGAGACTGTTGAAAAAACTGTTGAATTATATAAGGAATGTATGTGCGCTTAGGATAGGTGAATCTTCTTGAAACATAATGAGACTGCATTGGTAACTGGTGTGGCAGGATTCATAGGTTCACATTTAGCAGAAGAACTTCTACATCGAGAATTTTCTGTTATAGGAGTTGACCGTTTCAGTGACTATTATCCACGTGAAGTAAAGGAGGATAATTTGGCTAATCTTAAAACCAACCAAAGGTTCAAGTTCATTGAAGAAAATCTGCTCAATTTAGACCTTAAGGAGTTGAATTTAGATTATGTTTTTCATGAAGCGGCACAGGCGGGTGTTAGGGCTTCATGGGGTAAAGATTTCCAGATCTATTTAAAGGATAATGTTCTAGTTACACAAAAATTACTAGAAGATTGTTTAGATTCTAAAGCCAAGAAAATCGTTTTTGCATCTTCCTCTTCAGTATATGGTGATGTGAACAGACTTCCAATTCATGAAGACATTCTGCCCAAGCCAGTCTCTCCATATGGTGTGACAAAACTTGCCGCTGAGAACCTGTGCTATCTCTATTGGAAAAATTATAACTTACCAACAATTTCTCTGAGATACTTCACGGTCTATGGGCCTAGACAGCGCCCTGATATGGCGATTAACAAATTCGTTAATGCCATAAGAAAAGGAAAGGAGATTATAATTTATGGTGATGGAAATCAAACAAGAGACTTCACCTATGTTTCTGATGTTGTAAACGCCAACATCCTAGCTGCTGAAAGCCATCTAGAGGGTGAGGTCTTCAATATTGGCGGTGGCTCAAGAATTTCAGTAAATCATCTCATCGATCTTTTAGAAGAAATTATTGGAAGAAAGGCAAAGATAAAACATATTGGAGATCAAAAAGGAGATGTAAAAAACACAATGGCTAGTATAGAGAAAAGCAAAAGGCTCTTGGGTTACAAACCAAAGGTAACAATCGAAGATGGATTAAAAAAGTACGTAGATTGGGTCTCAAAAGTTAAGGTATGAGATGTGACTAGGAGTTGAAGATTCAGATAATTGGTGCAGGAATGGTTGGTAGAGCCACAGGTGAAGGATTTTCACGATTCGGAAATAGCGTTGTCTTCTACGATACTGACAAAGAAAAGATCCTAGAGCTTCATAGGGAAGGTTTTGAGGTTTCCGAGAAGCCTGTCTCTCAGGCCGACATCCATTTCATCTGTACTCCTGAGGGTGCTGTAGAAAAAGTCTTAGACCCATTAGCTATGGTTGATGGTTTGATCGTAATTAGGAGCAGCGTGCTACCCGGATCTACGGTAAGACTAATGAAAAAGTATGGGAGACATATTAGCCATAACCCGGAGTTCTTGAAGGCCGCTACGGCATCTTGGGACTTTCTCAACCCTGACAGGATTGTCATAGGAGAGTGCTGTGAGAACCACGGAGACATTCTTGAGAAGCTATACAAACCTCTTAGGGCCCCCATAGTTAGGGTTGATCCTACAACAAGTGAGATGATTAAGCTAGCGTCCAATGCCACCCTTTCGGCGTACATAAGTTTCTGGAATGAGATCCACAAAATCTGCGAGAAAATCGGGGTCAATAGTCACTTAGTTGGCAAAGTTTCAAGCATGGACAAGCGGATAAGCGAATACGGAGCCTCCATGCATGGAAGGGCCTTCGGAGGAGCCTGTCTTCCCAAGGATCTCGATCACCTCATAGAGTTCTCCGAGGAAAACGGCTACACCCCTGAACTGCTTAAGGCAATCAAAAACCTAAACGAGAGGATGAAAACATGAAGGCCTTCGTCTTAGCTGCCGGAATGGGAAACAGGCTACAACCTTATACAAGCTTAATACCTAAGCCCCTGCTTCCCGTAGGCGGAAAACCTTGTATCAGGTACATCTTAAATCGGTTGATCAAACAGGGTTTTGAGGACATCGTCGTCCGCGTGAACAATTCTCATTTATCAATGTTTAAACACGAACTCAGAGATTTGGACATATCTTTTTCTATAAGCTCAAAACCCCTTGGCACGGCAGGCGAGATATTTAACTGCAGAGACCTCATAGACGATGATTTCCTTATCTACTACGCAGATGAACTCACAGATATAAACCTGAAAAAACTTGTAGAATTTCATAATTCAGAGAAGGATGGGCTGGCAACCTTAGCTCTAGTAAATCAATTTCCTCTACCTGTGGGACTGATAAAGCTGAAGGGATCTGAAGTACAGTCAATCGAGGAAAAGCCTTCCATTAGTATATCGTTCTGGGTGGGAATAGCGATACTCAGAAAGGAGATCTTAGACTATGTGAATCTGGGGGACGACTTTGCTAGAGACGTTTTTCCTCGTGTCTTAAAGGAAGGAAGAAAGATATATACTAAAACCTTTGAAACAGAGTGGATAGACATAGGAAACATATCTCGCTATAGACATGCAAATGAGTTGGCTGAGAAGGGATTAATAAATAGCTAATTTGTATGCATGCGCGTCCGATAAAAATTGGATAAAAAACTTAATCTCGAGCGCGCACGGGCGAGTTTAATAATTAATATCACTTGATGACCAAGATAATTTTTTTGGCTTATAAAGGTATTATGCCTTCTGCACAACACGTTGCGCAATCTACTGTGATACGTGTAATCAATATCGCTAAGAAACTTAGGAACTTCGGATTTGAATATGATATTAACTTTATTGACGTACAATCACTTGATGCTAATGTAAAAGCTATCAAAAAAGCAGACATTGTATTTTTCCATAAAATTCAAGCTAATAAATATACTATTATTGAGCCAACGTATTTACCACTTTTTATGTTATCCAAACTATGTAATAAGAAAATAGTATTCGATTTTGACGATTCGATATTTCGCACATTTCCAGTTTTATTTGAAACTCTTGTTTACGGATCTGATATGGTATTTGCTGGCAGTCATTTCTTATATGATTATGCATCAAAACTTAACAATAGTACTTATTTAATACCCTCTGCTGTAAATACTGACATTTTTAAACCTATAAATATGTCAACAAAGAACGATAATGTTGTCATAGGGTGGCATGGTTATGTCCATGGTCATAAAGCTAATTTAAAATTATTAATGCCTATATTAAGAAAATTGGGAAAACATTATGATATAACTTTTAAGCTACTTGGAACAAAAGGAAATAAATTTTATCAAGAACTTTTCAAAAAGCAATTTCCTAATGTTAAAATAGATTTTGGTCCTGATAAATGGGTACCATATGAGGAAGTTCCTTCATTATTAAAAGAAGTGGACATAGCTGTTTCACCATTAGAAAATAATATTTGGAATAAAGGTAAATGCGCAATGAAATTACTTGAATATATGTCCCTTGGACTCCCAGTAGTTGCAAGTAATGTAGGTGAGCACAGATATATTATCAAAAATAGTTATAATGGTTTTCTTGCCAGTAGCACGGAGGAATGGGTGGAATTTCTTAGTATGCTTATCGATGATACGAGTTTAAGAAGGGAGATGGGAACGAACGCCCGAAAATTTATAGAAAAATATTATTCTTTGGACAACATTTCTTTGAAAATTAAAAATCTGATCGAAAAAAGTCTACAAGTGGATTAATACAATAACATGATGAAAAATGAACGGCGGCGCATCAAAGTCTCAATAGTTGTTTGTTTTAATGATCAAGAGATTTTAGAAGAAAATTTGTTGAAAAGTTTAAGGCAACAGCAGAATATAGATTTTGAGCTTATGGCAGTTGATAATACTAGAAGGAAATTTCTCTCAATTCCTTCTGCTTTAAATGATGGAGGACGGAGGGCTACAGGGGATTATATAATGTTTATACATCAAGACGTATACCTCTGCGGTATCGATTGGTTGGATAAAGCGTTAAATTTTCTGTATAAATTACCTAATGTTGGAGCTGCTGGTGTAGCAGGGGTTGATTCAAACGGAAAGCCTGTAGGCTTTATCTTAGATCGAGGGCGGTATTGGGGCAGACCCTTGGGTGAGCCATTTCCAGTTCAAACTTTGGATGAACAACTCATCATAATTCCACGGGGGGTTTTTGAAAAAGTCAAGTTTGATGAACGTTTTAATTTTCACTTGTACGGGGCAGACTATTGTCTTTCAGTGCAGAACCTTGGCTTGAAGGTATACGTCCTTCCGCTTATGGTTGAACATAATTCTTTGACGATTGGAACGTTAAATGCGTCAAGCATCGAAAGCCAAGATGCAATGCTCCGTAAAAAATACTTAGGATTACACAAAGTGATATACAAGACAACGGGCAATTTAGGAAGGAAAAGAGACGCATTAAGAAAAAGGATTGCTTCACTGTATTCCAATTTTTTCTTCGCATCATCTTTGATCATTTTGAGACTATGGAAGATTTCAATGAATCAAAAAATAGTCTTAGATGTAGGTTGTATACCCTTGGAGCAACATGCGTTAAAGAAGTATTTAGCCAAAAAGAAGTTTAGTGTAGGAATTTCGAATAATAATAGATATTTAGTTATCAGTAAAAAATTAGGTGTTCATGACGATTATGTTGTTGCTGCTCCAGAGAGATTACCATTTAGGGAGAGGAGCTTCGATATTGCTTTTTTATCCGGCTTGCTGGAATACCTTTCGAAAGATAAAGGGGAACAAGTCGTTTATGCATCAGAGGAAGTTGCGAAAGGAAGTATAGTAAAAGTGCCATGTTCTTGTTCTCCGATAGATACGACACATATGGTTTTTAGATCATGTTGGGAAGTAAACGATTTTAAAGGGAGACACTATCGAACGTTTTCTATTGGATTGAAACAACGAGCTTTTCCATGCATCTTATTTGCATATAAGAGCGCGTACATCTAAGATAAGTTGATTTTTCCAAAGAATTTTGTTTGCCAAAATCGTTTTGACAAAAGAGGACTTAGTATGAATGATAAAAACTGCCTTTTGTTGTATCATATCCAAGCCTTTTTCCTGCCGAATAGGAAGCTACTACGGACTGTACGCTCGTAACAGTGTTTTTAACGAGTGGTGAAATTGGAAAAAACACTTAATCCAAAATATTTAAAGTTGTTGTTTATTGTCCCTTCATTGTTTGGGTCTAGAGGCGACGTTGTAAATGAACTAGAATTGGCTAAGGCTTTAAGTAAAAAGGTAGAACATATGTACGTGATTACGTTTCTGGGTGCAAATAAGTATTTAATACGCCTAAAAGAAGTAAAAGATTTGAAAAACCAATTGAATTGTAAGTTAATAGTTTTTCCTAATTTGTCTCTCCCTCCAGTTAATAGCTTGTTCGCCATATTAAACATCTTATTCATGTATATTAACAGTCTGGCATTAATGTTAATGGCAGTATCGTTGAAGAAACTAGGCTTAGTTGACACCGTATATCTTCGGGACCCACGCATTGCCATAGCCTTTTTTTCTCCCCGAAAAATAGATGCTATTACTTGTGTCAAGTTCCCTGGATTTTATACCCAAGAGATAGCAAAAGATATACACATTGTAATAAGAGATTTTTTCTTGGGTTTGTTAGAAAGGGTAAATTACGTAGTGGTTAATAAGGCAGATTTGTTGATAGTTCAGAGCGATCTATACAAGACGGTTCTCCAAAAGTTATACGGTTTACCCCGTGGAAAATCTTTGCTAACAGTACCAGCTGGAGTAAATCTTGTAGAACTTCCAAAGAGGCATAATTATCTTGAAAAAAGGGAGGCAGATACATACAGAATTGGATATATAGGTTCAGCGGCATGGTGGAATGGTCTTGACATACTTGTTGACTCTATGCATATAGTTCAAAAGACATTTCCAAACGCTGTTCTTTACATTAACATCGGAAGCGGTGAATCCATAGCTATAAAAAGTTTAAAAGAAAGGGTTAAAAAATTGGGTATAAGGACGATTTTTTTTGGACCTATGTCGCATGCGAAGGCCCTTGAACTCATGAGTACGTTAGATATGCTTGTTATTCCAAGAAGCCGTACCCTTTCCACAGAGCTTACTATACCCATAAAGGTGATTGAGGCATTCGCATTAGGGGTCCCTGTCATCATAACAAAACACAAAGTATTAAAGGGCGAATATAAACACGGTGAAAACCTACTCTATGTAGAACCTGAGCCAAACGACGTTGCAAAAAAAATAATCATGCTTTTATCTGACCGAAAACTAAGGGAAAAGCTCAGTAGAAGGGGCCCTTTGATTGCTAAAGATTTCGACTACGACGCGATTACAGATTCTTTGATCAAATCCTTAGGGAACTACCATCTTAAAGGTGGATGATTTGGACAGATTGAAACGAAATTACACTTTAATAGTCTTTTCGTCGGTTCTAGGCATCATTCTACATTCACAAATGTGGGTTTTGGATGGATCCTGGTTTGTAGCAAGGCTTATGATTGGATTGTTTGGATTAATCTTCTTGCCAGGCTTCATCTTTACAACTATTGCTTTAGATGAAGAGAACGTGAACATTGGTTCTTCGCTTATCTTGGGCTTCATGCTACAGTTACTAAATGTGTATGCTATATGGATGTTTCACATTTTTTACACTCCAGTAAACTTTGCTCTTCTGATGTATATTCTAACAATTATTGAGGTAATCTCTGTTATGGTTCTTTCCTATAAACGCAGGTTGATATTAAGGATTGATAAGATACTAAATAAACTTGAACTAGATCCAGTCCTTGTCGTAGTTATTATCCTGTATTTGGTTATGAGCCTTTATTGGCAGCAGTGGGCTCCTGCGCCGCATTCAGACGGTGCAGCCTATTTGGATATGGCGAGAAATGTTGTTAATCACGGAGCTTTTTACTCAAACATGCTTCTTCCAAAAAATACGTGGAGCTACGTTGTATATTCTTCAGGTATGCATACCCATATGTTCGGCTATTTCGCGATAGCCTTATTCTTCATGTTAGGCGACGTATCTCTTTTATCAGCTAAAATTATGCTCATCTTCACAGGAATGTTAGTCATTATGTTGCTGTATGAGCTGACTAAAAAGCTATTCAACGTAAATGTGGCCAGATTAGCTGCTCTTATAACAGCGATATCTCCTGAACTGTTGACCCATGTGGGGTTAGTTGGTGGGCCAGAAGTTCCAAGTGCATTATTCATACTCTTCACCATTTACCTTCTAGTTTATGCTCCCTCCTCAAAAAGAAAGATAAGGATGGCTTTAATGGCCGGTTTATCGCTGTTCATAGCTTGGTACGCATGGGAATTCAACTTCTTCGTCATGCTAACTTTCTTACCGTTCTTATTCATGTACATTGCCTCAACGCATAAGGAGTTTAACTTTATAGACACACTATTCTCGCTATTCCTTCTAGCCTCATTCATAGTAGATTGGCGAGTATTGCTAAACCTAACATGTGTAACAATAGGCATCAGCATCCCATCCCTGATCGCTGTTGCTTCCATCGTAATTTATATTTTGAGGCTTAAGAAAAGTCAAAATAGAAATACGCTATTCACGTTTACTGTGCTTTTTTTGGCGCTATATTCCTTGCTTTACAGTCAAGTTATAGTTGCGAGCTTTATTCCACAATTACAACAATATGTGTCATCACTTCAACCTGGGATGGAACTTGTAACTTCAAACATCGCTAGGGATGTGGGCGTGCTTTCCAGAGTTCTTAGCTTAGAAGAAGTAAATAAGTACTGGAGCATGTATTGGGACGGAGTCTACGGCTATCTAGGCGTCGTAGTAGTGTTTCTAGCGCTTCTGTCGCTCGTCAGAGTTGATAAACTGAAAGAGGCATTATTAGTTTTCTCCTTTCCACTGCTTCAAGCCGTTTGGTGGGGTCTATTCGTCCCGATTGACGCGTTCCAGCCACGGTTCATAGTCTGCTCTTCATTGTTCTATTTTGTTCTAGCCGCCTCAACGATTGAGATGATTTATTCGAATGCACTGACAAATCCCAATATGGCAAATAAATTGCATATTAATCTCAAAGTAAAAATAGGTAAAATAGCTCATATTATTAACGCAAAGAGCCTCGTCATGACTTTCGTCATCGTCCTGCTCTTGGCATCATTCCTTAACTTTACGTATCCAATATATGATAAGCATAAGAAAGTCATGAAAGGTTGGAACTATCCACAAAATTTAGGCTGGGATTCAGCGATTCACTGGATTAAAGACAACACACAACCGGATGATATACTGATGGCTAGGCAAGGCAATTACTGGGTGTGGTTCACGGACCGTAGAACGGTTTTCCTTAGCTCTGGAATATTTGGCTCCGTGAACATCACACGACTAACCTCGCTCATTAAGGAGTTCAAGGTAAAATATCTCATAGTTGATCATAGATTCTATTCAGAATTTCCTGAGATGAGGACACTATATTCTTCTCCCAGTTCTATTTATGGGTCTCAGATAGCATTCAGTTCAGCTAATGAACAAGGCTACAAGACGATAATATACAATGTCACGAACATATTATATGGCAATCTTGTTAGACGTGAAACGTTAATTAGCGACTGCGATTCTGACCTCTACTGGTCTATCTTTGCCTTATATGGGAATGGAACAATCACTACTGACGATCTAGATAGGGTTGAGGGTAACTCCTCAATCAAAATTGCTTTTACTGTAAAAGAGCAAAAAGACCTTAATACCCACGCGGCGGTAACCTTTAACCCTCCTGGGTCATAGGACTTGAGCAACGCAAGCTTCATACAGTTTTGGATCAAGGCACCGTTCAGTCACTCAGGCACATTATTTGTTAAGTTGGCTACAGATCCGATCAACTGTATTACGCTTTATGCAGACAAGGTCCAGACACAAGCTTGGACACAGGTAACCATACCGTTAACTAATATATGGAATGTCCTTGGGACGCCAAATCTTCACTCAATAGATTTCACGCAAATTTACATTAATAGTTTGGAACCTACCACAACTTACGTCTTTTGGCTTGATAACATTTCAGCTTATACTGAACTTTTTATCATCAATGAATAAAAAATAAGATTGGTTAATGAAGTATACAAAACTCAGACTAGTGAGCAAATGAGAGCTAGAATAAGTTTTTTAATGAATTATCGCGTGCATCTCAACCCTTCTGTTTATAAGACCAAGGTTAAAACGATTAAAAGAGAGCCGAAAATTCTATATTTACCGCAATACTCTAAAGCTACTCTTTGAACAAACAAGATAACTGGTAACATTGTCCCCCTCTGTAGTAGTAATATCAGGTCCGGTCGGCAAGACCCCTGAAGATATCCCCTACTCCTTCGTCTTCGATGAAGCCTACAGATTAGCCATGAGAGGTATAGAAGTGCACATAGTAAGGTCAAAAGTTGAGGGGGAACTCCTCTCCTATAGAATTCATTTCCACGGAATAAGAAGAAGACTGGATCCTAAAGCCCTTGGATTAACATTAAGAAACCTGCCCCTATATCCTCCAATTTCGCTCTTGAGAAACCCAACATCCATTTATTGGGAAAACCTATACGCTTTAAACGTGACGAAAGTCATAGAAAAAAATGATGCGGACTTAATTCACGCCCACTTCGCCTACCCAGAAGGTTTAGTTGGATTATTAGCTAAAAGGAGAACTGGCAAACCACTAATTGTAACCTTGCACGGGTATGACATACTCATTGAACCTTCTGTTGGGTATGGGGCGAGGCTTAACAAAAGAGTCGATGTCATTATACGTAGAGTTTTAAACGTTGCTGACGCTGTAGTGACTGCGAGCAAAGCAACCTTTAATGAGGCTAGCAAAATCGTGAATGACGGTTGCAAAGTACACTTTATACCGAACGCTATCGATGTTCAGAGGTTCAATCCAAGTCTGGATGGTTCCGAAATTAGAAAAAGACTGGGAATCAAAGGAAGTATTGTAGTGTTCACATTAAGGTTTCATGAGCCAAAATACGGTTTGGAATACCTGATAAGAGCAGCTCCAGTGGTAGCAAAGGAAAGAAAGGATGTGGTTTTTGTTATTGGGGGAGATGGTTCGCTAAGACGCTACCATGAGCAATTAGCAGTCAAACTTGGTGTCAAAGAGAAAATAATCTTTACAGGAAAGATACCTCAAAGCGAAGTTCCGTACTACTATGTTATGAGCAATATCGTGGCGGTTCCCTCACTTCAAGAAGCCTTTGGTCTTGTTGTGTCTGAAGCCCTAGCTTGCGGTAAGCCTGTAATAGGCACAAACGTAGGCGGAATTCCTGATCAAATAATTGACGGTTACAACGGATTCTTAGTGCAACCGAGAAATCATAAAGAGATAGCAGAAAAAATACTTCGGCTGATTGGGAATCCAGATGAAGCGAGGCGCATGGGTATTAATGGAAGAAAATCTGTCGAGAAGAAGTTTGACATGAAAGACAGGGTTGATCGAATCTTGGCTCTCTACAAACGAGTATTACCTCCGTGATGAAGATGATAACAGACAGTCGCTATTTAGTAAAGAGATTTCTTTCGGAAAACTTTGTGAAATGTGCGGAAGGCGTACCTTCGAACCGTATTCTTGACGTTGGTTGCGGAGAAAAGCCCTATAGGCTGTATTTTCCAAATGCAATTTACTATGTTGGCATTGATAAGAGATCTGTTTCCGCTGATGTTAATGGCGTAGGCGAGTATATGCCTTTTAGGAGTAAAATCTTTGATACAGTAATATGTACTCAAATGCTGGAACACGTGGAGAATCCCATAAAGGTATTAGAAGAGCTAAATAGAGTTATGACCGGCGATGGAGTGTTGATACTCTCCACACACGGATTTTGGATCGAAGGTCATGAAAGAACAGATTATTGGAGATGGACTCTTCAGGGTTTATATAAAATATTCAAGGAATCAGGTTTTAACGTAATTTGGTCAAATTCAATGGGGTCATTTCCTTCCTTCTTCCAATTTGTTTCCCTCTTTATTCCATCAAATCTGATTGGAAAACCATTCCAAGTGCTTATCAACTTAAATGGCCTAGTTCTGAAGGGATTGGGAAATAGAGGACCAAATGTTCATGTTGTCCACATTATAAAAGCCACGAAGAGACTCGTGCAGATCGAAAATAACTTGGATAATAAAAAATCCAAAGGAAGCAAAGCGTATCGATAGATGAAAAATGGTTGAAGATAAATCTGATCTTAATAAGAGAATCGACAAAATCAAATCTCTCTATGAAAGACTCATAACTAATCGTTCTTAATCATTTGTGAGTGTGTGTGCAATAAGCATGAATAAGAGAGATATTTTACGTATGGTAATTAGGCCTATTTCAAGGCTTACATCAAGAGCTCTCTTATGGCGGAAATTCATTTCGTCTTTCCAAGGTATATCATTCATAGCTGAACTTGATATCTTCCTTTCCGCACTTATCGACATCCTTTTCCACTTCGTATCTGGAAGGGTCTACAACCCGAAGACGCTACTTTCGGGAATTTACTTAATCAAGCCGTACGGGGTCTTTATCTACGCGAGAGGAGGCACAGATGACCTCTACAGCGTATTGCCTAATCGTGAGGGGGACGTGCATAACTTCATATTCAATAGCTTAAAACAAGGGGACTTCTTTGTTGATGTGGGCGCAAATGTGGGTTACTACACGGTTCTTGCATCGAAGCTCGTCGGCGTTAATGGTATAGTTTTCGCTGTAGAGCCAGTGCCTCAAACAGCAAAGGTTTTGAAGTTTAATATAAAACTTAATAGATTAAAAAATATAATAGTAATAGATAAGGCTGGATGGGATACTCGTACCAAGGTAAAATTAAAAATTAGTATGAGTGAATTTGGGTCAGCTTCTTCCTTTCATGGCGGAAATCAAGAGATCGACGTGGAAGCTATTCCATTAGATGAAGTGTTAGCCCGCGCGAACCTGCCACAAATCAAGCTTATAAAGATAGACGTCGAAGGGGCAGAATACGAGGTTCTAAAAGGTTTGAAAGAAACTCTTAACCACACCAAATTCGTCGTCCTCGAACTATCAAGAAAAATCGAAGATTGTTTAAGCTTACTACAAGATCATGGCTTTAAATGTAAGAAGATGAAGTTCACAAGCTATTACGCATGCTATCGAGAATAAACTTTATACTCCAACAATCGCACTAATTCTATCAATTATACACCCTAGAACGCTTTCCAACCAGCTCACAGTCTTAACAATAAAGACAAATACAAAGAACAGGTGCATTAAAATAAAAAGAACCGTTACTGGAGATTTTGTAAAAATGGGAACTTCAATATTGGCAAAGCTGACCAGTCGTATCCAATGTAGAAGCTTACATATCATAGTTTTAGGCTCGGGTTATGTGGGTTTACCTACAGCAGTCTTATTCGCCGACGCGGGCTTCCGAGTTACTGCCGTAGATGTTAAGGCTGATGTTGTTAAACTGGTTAATAGCGGCATTTCTCCCATCAACGAGCCTGGACTTAAAGAGTTCATATCCCGCAACGTTGACGCTGGTAGACTCCGAGCGGCATTGAACTCTGATGAAAATCTAAACCAAGCTGACGCCGTTATAATTTCTATTCAGACTCCAATATACAAAAACAAAAAACCAAACCTATTCTTCCTTAAAAAAGCTCTAGAAGACATGGGAAAAACCATAAAGAAAGGAATCCTCGTAGTATTAAGCAGCACAGTACCACCAGGCACAATGCAGACCTTGGTCAAACCGAAATTGGAATCCTTAAGCCGTTTAAAGTCTGAAACCGACTTCTACTTGGCTTATGCGCCTGAAAGAATTGCACCTGGGAACGCCCTCAAAGAATTTGTTGAAAGCCCAAGACTCGTAGGAGGCATAGGTCCAAAAAGTACAAAAATAGTCTCAGAACTATTCAAAACAGTCTGCAAGACAGTAATAGAAACAGACGCTTCCACAGCAGAAATCGCCAAACTCGCTGAAAACGCCTTCAGGGATATCAATATAGCCTTCGCAAACCAGCTCGCCCTGATATGCGAACAACACGGAGCAGACGCCAAAGAAGTGGTCAAAGTAGCCAACACCCACCCAAGAGTAAACATCCACACGCCAGGCCCAGGCGTAGGAGGACCATGCCTAACAAAAGACTCCTACCTCCTAACCCATGAAACAAACCTAAAAACCCAAAATATAATCAAAACAGCCAGAAAAATAAACGACCACATGCCGAAGCACATCGTGAAACTGACCCAAAAAGCACTAGAAAAAGCAGGCAAAAACATCAAAAACAGCACAATAGTGATTCTAGGCACAGCCTACAAAGCCGACGTCGACGATCCAAGAGGAAGCCCCTCAAATCCAATCATCCAAGAACTAATCAAACTAGGAGCCAAAGTCAAAGCATACGATCCCCACTGCAAAGAAACCCTCGGAGCCGAAAGAGCAAACTCTTTACATGAAGCCCTCAGAGATAGCGACTGTATAATCATAGTAACCGATCACACTGAATTCAAAAACCTCGACCTTCAAGAAATAAAGACATTAATGAATGATAAACCCGCCGTTATAGATGGGAGAAGAATAGTTAACCACCATGAAGCGGAGAAGCTAGGCTTCATTTACTATGGCGTAGGATTCGGAAACCAAGTAACCAATAATGAGCTATAGAGTCATAATTACCGTTAAAGAAATCCACGGCCATTGCCCCCTCTACAAAACCGACGATAAAATCACCATAGAAAAATTCTACATAAACTCGAAGAAATCTGGAGATGTTTGTCTACATGCCTTCGCCGCCATGTCAACCCTACTCTGTGCCCTTCTACACGGCGCATCCGCCACAGAACTCGGCATGGGATCCGAAGAAGACGTAGGCTATCTCCAATGCCCAGATCTAGGACCACCATTCACTTAAGGTGGAACCGTGCTTTTCAAGCTCAAACGGGAAGCAACAAAATGAGTATCACTGTAGTTGTGGGTACAAGACCTGAAATCATCAAAATGGCCCCCATCCTAAGGGAGCTAAAAAGACAAAGCATATCCTTCCATTTCATCCATACCGGTCAACACTACGACTACAACATGTCCCTACAATTCATCAAAGAGCTTGACCTACCAAAACCAGACCACAGCTTCAAACTGACCAACAAGAAACCAGCCTCACAAATCGGCGAAATGATGAAAAAACTTGACAAAACCCTCCCTAACCTGAAGACCCGACTCCTTCTCCTACAGGGAGACACAAACACCATGCTAGCAGCCGCATTAACCGGAGTCAAGCACAGCCTAAAAGTAGGTCACGTAGAAGCGGGACTCCGAAGCTACGACTGGCGCATGCCCGAAGAACACAACCGCAGAATGGTCGACCACGTCTCCGACATTCTATTTGCTCCAACAAAAAGAGCTGAAAGAAACCTAATCGAAGAACGTGTTTATGGGAAAGTCTACGTCACCGGCAACACCATAATAGATGCAGTCATTCAAAACATAACCATAGCTGAAAAACACTCCAAAATCATGCAGTCAATAATATTCAAAGAATTTTCCCTAGCCACATTGCACAGAGCTGAAAACGTTGACGACGCAAAGACCCTAAAAGGTTTCATCGAAGCATTCATAGATTCACCAATTCCCATAATATTCCCCGCTCACCCAAGAACCATAAAAAGACTCCGACAAATCCACATGCTTGAGAAACTAAAAAATGCCAAAAACGTACAGCTAATCCCGCCTCTTGGCTATTTCGATTTCCTTGTCCTGATGAAAAACTGCAGAATCATACTCACAGACTCAGGCGGAATCCAGGAAGAAGCCACCACCCCTTGCATTAGAAAACCCGTACTCGTCCTAAGGCTTTCAACCGAAAGACCCGAAGCCGTCGAAGCTGGATTTGCCAAGGTTGTAGGAGTTGACAAAAAAACCATCCTAAAAGCCTTGAGCGAATCATTAAACGAAAACTCAAACCTACCATCGAATTCTCCATTCGGTGACGGAAAAGCTTCTCAAAGGATAGTAAAAATAATCAAGGAGGAGAGCTAGAATAACTCTTCATATCTTAGATATTTCAGCCACAAAACTCTCAAGTTGTCAAGAAAAATACCCAAAAATATCGTGTTTCTTATGGGCAACGCGGACTTCACTGGCAGCCACCTCGTCGACCCCTTCAAGGAAGCTTAGGTTTGTGAAGAAAAATTCTCCTTGAAGCTGTAGGGGCCTGTTTAGAAATCATATGATAGCTTTGACCAAAAATATTAAGTTCAAAATTGAATATCATTAGCTAAAGTGAATAGATTGATTGACGGGATCTATATTAGAGATATAACAAAAAACGTGGACGAGAGAGGCTTCTTCTCAGAAATCATGAGAGAAGACTGGAAGGATCTCCTCCAAGGCGACAACATTATTCAATTCAACCTCTCCTACAGCTACCCCAATATAATCAGGGCTTGGCACCGACATCTCCGAGGACAGGTAGACTACTTCATCTGCATAGAAGGCTCGGTCAAGGTCTGTGCCTACGACGACAGAGAAGACTCAGAGACACACGGAGAACTCGACGAGATAGTCCTCAGCGGCGAGAGACTCAGAGTATCGAGAATACCCGGCATCCTCTGGCACGGCTACAAGGCCATAGGCACGCAACCAATAAAGCTCATCTACGGAGTCAACAAACTCTACGACCCCAAGAACCCAGACGAAGAAAGGAGACCCTGGAACGATCCAACCATCATACCCACCACAATAAATGGCAGGAAAGACGATCCAAGAGTAGGCAAATCATGGAACTGGTTCGCCGCACCGCATAAATAATCCTCTATGCAATATAGACCTGGTAATCCGATGTCAGAGCATGTGGCCCTATTCAAGGAGCACGATGAGAACTGGTCATGGTTCGAGAAGCATTACGACGACCTGGTGGAGAAGTTCGACGGCAAGTTCGTGGCAATATATAAGCAGAGAGTGGTTGACCATGACAAAGAGATGAGCAAATTGATGAAGAGGATTGAATCCAAATACCCCCCCGACTGTGTCTTCGTTGAGTTCGTCAGCCGCGAGAAGCTAACGATGATCCTATGAGGATCCCGGGGTACTTCAACAGAAGATTCCAGCCTCCCGCCCCCTTCATAAGAGCCACCGTCGAATCGAAGAACATGAAGGTAAGACGACCACTCCACCTGCACATCGATACCGGAGCATCGGTAACCGTACTACTTGATAAGGATACCAGCTACCTTGGGATAGATACGGGAGAGCTGAAAAGGGCCGAGAGACCTCTAGGCGGCCTAGGTGGCACAATAGAAACGTACGTGATTGAGGATGCCGCATTATTCCTCATGGCCGAAGAAGGTGAAGTTATAGAGGAAAAACTACGCCTATACGTTGGTACACACGAGAAGCGCCGCCTCTCCCCCGAAGAAAAATCACTCATCGCAAGGATGCCCTCGCTACTCGGCAGAGACATAATATACCGATTCAGGCTCGTCTGCGACAAGGATCGAAACGAAATTTACCTTGAACGTTAAATCATTAAAGTTCGAGCAAAAAACAAGAAATAGAAGAGATGTAAACCTCAGGTCATGATACGATGTTGAAGATACTGGTTACAGGCGGTCTAGGCTTCATCGGAAGCAACTACATCATACAAACACTCAAAGATCACCCAAACTACGAAATCATAAACATCGACAAACTCGGTACTGGTGCAAACCCCGAAAATCTCAAAGACCTCAAAAACGAAGACAGATACCACTTCATCAAAGCCGATATCTCGAATCCACAGGCCCTTGAGGGCATCCTAGAAGGCTGCGGCGCCGTCATAAACTTCGCAGCCGAGACACACGTCGATAGAAGCATATCGGACCCCAACCCCTTCATCGAGAGCAACTACCTTGGAACCTTTAACCTCCTCGAAGCAGAACGAAAAATGGACAGAAAAATAAGGCATATCCAAATCTCAACAGACGAAGTATACGGAGACATAACCCAAGGCTCCTTCAAAGAAGAGGATAGGCTCAACCCCTCAAACCCATACTCAGCTTCAAAGGCAGCAGCAGATATGCTCTGCCAAGCATACCACAGAACCTACGGACTAGAAACCATCATAACGAGATGCACCAACAACTTCGGCCCCAATCAATTCCCCGAGAAGCTCATCCCAAAAACCATCATCAGAGCAAAGAAAGACCTCGCCATACCTGTTTACGGAACAGGAGAAAACATCAGAGACTGGATCTACGTCCAAGACCACTGCGAAGCAATAGACCTCACCCTGAGAAAAGGGAAACCTGGAGAAATATACAACATCTCATCAGGAAACGAACTCTCAGTAAAAACAATAGTCGAGAAGATACTAGATACCCTCGACAAACCAAGAGAACTCATCACACATGTAGAGGATCGACCCGGCCACGACACCAGGTACAGCCTCGATTCATCAAAAATAAAGAACGAATTAGGCTGGGAACCCAAACACAGCTTCGATTCAGCTCTAAACAATACGATAACATGGTACCTCAAGAACGAATGGTGGTGGAAACCAATGATAAACGATAAAACCCTACATCCGACACCCTGGAAACTGAAATGAGGCTACTCATCACCGGTGGGAGCGGGCTTCTAGGCTCCAAAGTAGCCGCCCTCACCGTCCAAAACGGATACAACACGTTTTCTACATACAATAACCACGCTGCAATACATGGAGCCCCCCTCAAACTAGACATCTGCAATAAACGTGCAGTCAATGAAGCCTTCGACAAGATCAAACCAGAAGCCATAGTCCACGCTGCAGCCCTGACCAACGTAGACAAGTGCGAGGAAGACAAGGATCTGGCCTACAAAGTAAATGTAGAAGGAACAAGAAACATAATTGAGGCATCAGAGAGACACAACGCCTTCCTAGTCTACGTCTCAACAGACTATGTCTTCTCAGGAGAAAAAGGGATGTACAAGGAAACCGATGAACCAAACCCAATAAATCACTATGGATTTACGAAACTTGAAGCAGAAAACGCCGTAGAAGCGTCGGATACCGAATGGTGCATTACACGACCAAGCGTGATCTATGGCTCAACACCCGCAGCAGGAAAAGTAAACTTCGCCCTCTGGATATTAAACAAATTAAGAAACAACGAGCCGATAAAGATAATCACAGACCAGTGGGTATCCCCAACCCTGAACACAAGCCTCGCCGAGATGATCCTAGAAACCATAGAGAAGAGACACACAGGAATATACCACCTCTCAGGCGCCACCCCGATAAACAGATACGACTTCGCCACCAAAATAGCCGAAACATTCCAGCTCGACAAAAAAATCATATCAAAAGCAAAATCGAGCGACATGAACTGGCACGCAAAAAGACCAAGGAACACGTCCCTCAACGTCGAGAAAGCATCAAACACACTAGACAAAAAGCCACTTAAAATCGAAGAAGCCCTTAACACGTTAAAAGAAGAAATATCAAAGGCAAGTGAATAAACATGAAAGGACTTCTCCTCGCTGGAGGGCACGGCACAAGACTGAGGCCGCTCACCTCCACCGGAAACAAGCACATGTTACCAATAGCCAACAAACCAATGCTCGTCTACGGATTAGAGCATCTAAAAAACGCAGGCATAAAAGACATCTGCGTCATCCTCGGCCCGATCAAGGAGGGCGTAGTAGAGACTCTTGGCGACGGGTCAAAGTACGGAGTAAAGATCACCTACGTCGACCAGCCCGAGCCTAAGGGCCTCGCCCACGCCGTCATGGTGGCCGAGAAGCAGCTAAAAGGAGAGCCCTTCGTCATGTACCTCGGCGACAACCTCATCAGGCAAGGAGTAGCCCCCCTCGTCAAAGAGTTCACCGACAGCCACAGCGACTGCGTCGTAGGAGCAACCCAGGTCAAGAACCCCAGCCAGTACGGCGTCGTGGTCTTCGACAAGAACGGAGGCATCACCAGGTTCGTCGAGAAGCCCAAGGACCCCATAAGCAACTGGGCCCTCATCGGCGTCTACGTCTTCAACGACACCGTCTTCGACGCCGTAAAAAAGATAAAGCCCTCATGGAGAGGCGAATTGGAGATAACCGACACGATCCAAACACTCCTCACCGATGGACACAAGGTCAGCGTCCAGAAGGTCCAGGGCTGGTGGAAGGACACAGGCAAACCCGAGGACCTCCTCGAGGCGAACCAGCTCATCCTCCAGGAGCTCCAACCATACAACCACGGGAAAGTCGAAGAGACCGCCACCCTAACCAACAACGTCGGAGTCGGCGAAGGCACAATAATCCACAGCAGAACCACAATCCGCGGACCAGTCGTAATCGGTGAGCACTGCGAGATAGGCCCAAACACCTACATAGGCCCCTACACCAGCATCGGAGACCACGTCCGCATCGCCAACACCGAGATCGAGAACAGCATAATCATGGAGGGCGCACGCATCGACTGCGGGAAGAGGATAACCGACAGCCTCATCGGGAAGAACGTAGAGATAACCGACTCAAACCAATCCGTCCCCAAAGGCCACAAGCTAATACTGGGAGACGCCTCCAAGGTAACACTCTAACCCAATAGAAGATGAAACGATGCTCACCTTCACCTCAACAATCCACGACCCCGAGAACCGGCTAGGTTACCTGATCAAGGAAGTTGGCGGATCTCTCGGAGACTTGTTCGATTCAGCTTCGGTGACCTATACGCCGAAAACACATCACGACACAGTCACGCTTCTAAAGGACAACGGATACTCAGCCCTCAAGGCAGAGGACACGGTAATCAGCAGCTACCAAACAGCTTTAACCACATCCATCAGGTCGAACGTGGACAGAATATTCTACTGCGACCTGGACCGAGCGCTCCACTGGATCAAGGCCTACCCAAACGAACTAAGAACACTCGCAGAATCGTTTCCCCAAAACGACTTCGTGCTAATAGGACGGACCAAAAGAGCGTTCGAGACGCACCCGGAGACCCAGACGCTGACAGAGGGCGTCGGGAACACACTCGCCTCAAAGGTCCTCGGCTTCCCGGAGACACGTGACGTCCTAGGCACAACCTGGATGCTTAAAGCTCAACAAGCCGAAGCCTTAATCAGAGCCAAGATCTCAAACCAGTACGGCTTCTACCTGGATTGGCCGATCCAGTCATGGATCAACTCAACCAACCCCGGGTACATCGAAGTCGAGGGCCTGGAATGGGAAACACCGGACAGATACCAGCAAGAGATCACACAAGCTGGATACGGCGCATGGAAAGAGAACCACCAAAACATGCAAGAGTGGAAGAAAATGAACCTGATGTTAAGAGACATGATAGAAGCCATAGCAACCCATATCCAATTCAGTGAACTACCTCCCTACAAGTAGGGAGGCTTCCCATTTCACTGGAAAGGCTTGCACCACCACAGTGGGTGGTGTAGTGACCTTCTCCTCCACAGGCCTAAATTCGGCAAGTTCCTTGCCTATCTCACGTCCTCTTGCCAGGATGTTGAGAGCCACATTCTCGTCTCGGCTCATGGTTAAACCACAATATGGGCACTCATGGATTCTATCGGACAGGGACTTCCCAACCAATTTCCCACATTGGAAACATAGCTAGGTTGTACCTCTTGCGTCCACCTGGATGAGCCGCCCACCAGATTCCTCCTCTTTGTAGGCGATCATCCCGATGAATCTTCCCCAGCCGGCATCGCTTATCGACTTGACTAGGTGATGGTCTTTTACCATATTACGTGTCTTCAAGTCCTCGACATACACTGTTTCGTAGGTGTCGGCTATCTTCCTCGAAGCCTTGTGTAGAAGCGCGCGCAAATGGGAGGTCTTCTTGCGACTACCTTATAAAAAACCGTTTAAACCTTACCCGGCTCGATGTTCTTAGGCACCAGCACCGCCTTCAGGGCGCGCGTGCGACCAAGAAGGAACAAGAGCTAAACATATAACCAAAATTAATGAGAAACCTCATATAGAAATAAGTATAACAAAAACTTGAACTGTGATTGAAACGTTACGTTAACTTTCTTACAGCTCTTCTCCTAATCACATTATCTGTGGCGTTCTTAGCTGAAGCCATATCCTCGATCGGCGAGTTTAAAAAGATAGAATTACCCAGCGAGACAACAACCGGGAAAAAAGACAATGAAACACTTCCTGTCGTCCCACTGGGTGAATGTGAATATGAAAACAATGGTAAGGAAGAGAAAACAAACGACAATAAAACATCATGCAAGATAAGCTCTGAGGGGGGGCAACCACAACACGAAGATCTTTTTCTTATCAGAGGGGTGACAAACACCTCCTACCTGAGGACAAGAGTAGGCGAATTCTATGATGGATCCTGGAGCGTGGACTCCGACGCGCCTCGAACATACGGCGGAGAGTACGTCGAATATAGGGTACCCCAATACGACCAAGCGTATTCGACATACTTTACAGTGAAGCCTCTGATCCCGCTACAGGGCTTAATACCTGCCCCGATCTACACAAACCAGATACACATCGAAAGAGAACTAATCATCTACCCCAACCTTCAACTGTACTGGCTCGAGACGTCAAGCAACGAGACGTATGGCATCAGCTCAACAAAATACATCTATGACGAAGAGGTCTTACGAGCCTCGGAGCCACTGTACAGCGGGACCCTTCTTCAGATCCCTGAAGCCCTTAAAAACAGGCTTGAGCCCCTAGCCTTAGAAATCGCCGGTGGACTCACCTCTCCCTACGATAAACTAGAGGCGATTGAGTCTTACCTGAGGGCTAACTACGTCTACGACCTCAACTACACAAAAGCCCCACCCGGCACCGACCCCGTGGAGTGGTTCCTCTTCCACGAGAAGCGGGGCGTATGCGCCAACTTTAACTCGGCCTTCGTGCTCCTAGCCCGATCCATAGGGCTGCCCGCCCGACTAGTAACAGGATACGCAGTGGACCCTGATGCTGGATACCAGGTGGTTAACAGTAAACAGGCTCACGTCTGGGCCGAGACCCCCTTCAAGGATGTCGGCTGGATCACCTTCGACGCAACTGCGGAAGGAAGACAATGTAGACAATGCGTCGGAGGCGGAGGACAGAGAGATGGAGAACAGGGTGAAGGAGAATGCAGGGAATGTGACAAGCTGTTTAATGAAGACCAGAGCAACATGGTTGACGTCGACGTTCTTATCAGCTCAGAGGGGGGCAGCAACAGCAGCTGCCAGCTTTTTTACATCTATGGTAAACCCTACACCTCTTACCTCAGGTCAAAGGTAGGAGAGGTCTACGACGGCCTCTGGCGTCCACTGGAATACGGATACAGAGACTTTGACGAAATAACGTTCGTCACCCCAAGCATCACGGGATACTCAGGCTCAGACACACACAGCTTCATAGTGGAGCCGAACGCCACAATGGGAGGCTTTTTACCGCACGCGCAGCACACAACTGAACTCCACTTGGGGTACCCTATACGCTACTACTCTGAACAGGACACTTATTTCACGTCAAGCATTTTCAACACATCATACCAGACCATCTACAGGAACTACTTTTTCGAACCCGAACTACTTCAAACAGCTCAGCCAATATACTCCGAGCCTTACCTGCAGGTCCCTGAGGACCTTAAAACCAGGCTAGCCCCCCTGGCCCTGAACATAACAACGTCTTCAACCACGCCATACGACAAACTCAAGATGATCGAGTCTTACCTGAGGGCTAACTACGTCTACGACCTCAACTACACAAAAGCCCCACCCGGCACCGACCCCGTGGAGTGGTTCCTCTTCCACGAGAAGCGGGGCGTATGCGCCAACTTTAACTCGGCCTTCGTGCTCCTAGCCCGATCCATAGGGCTGCCCGCCCGACTAGTAACAGGATACGCAGTGGACCCTGACTCCGAGTACCAGGTTGTCATGTGTAGAAACCGTCACACCTGGAGCGAGGCGCCCTTCGAGTCCCTAGGATGGATCACTTTCGACGCCACTGCAGCATGCCCCTCATGCATCAAAGAGAGCAGCTCCGAAGGTTACCGTTACAAGACGCCCACATTAACCGAGATAACATACCTGGACAGCCCGGGTGTTAAGGGGTTGACATTCAACGTTCAGGGACGCGTGCAGGACATAGGTGATAACCCAATCGACGATTTGAAAGTGATCATATACTTGAACGAAGTGAAGGATCAGCCTGATCTAGTCTGCGGCAAGGGCTCAACCATAGACGGCTTGTTCAACATCGCTTGCCAGATCCCATTGAACATGTCGAACGGCTACTTTAACGTGCAAGCCAATTGCCTTGGAAATGAACTATATGAACCGTCTTGGAGCGACCCCCCCATCAAGATCATCACGAAGACGGTGACCTCTTTCCAGGCACCGGAGAAAGTGATTGAGGGACGACCTTTTAAAGTAAGTGGAAACATCACAAGCTGGAAGACGGGTATATCACTAGTAGACACGGAGTGCAGGATAACCACACCCTCCAACATCTACATATTTAAGACCGGCGAAGCCGGCAGAGTGAACCACACCCTATCCCTCGACTCGGCGGGCCTACACCAATTAAACCTCCTATACACAGGTTCTGAGTTCTTCCTGGCTTCGAACAACACCAAGAACGTCAGGGTGATCCCATTAACCGTATCATCCACGGTGCCACAGACGCTGATAAGGGGAGAAAACTTCACCTTCATGGGTAAAGTCCACGCAGAGGATCTACCTGGAGACAATGAAAACATCTACATACACCTCAACGGCACCGCCATCGCGTCACTAGTCACAGACGAGAGGGGAGAATTCAGCTACACGTTCAAAGTTCACGAGACGAGCAAGCTGGGCAACGTCACAGTGATGTACCAACTAGACAGCGGCTTCAAGAAAACATACCTCACAAAGATCATGGCACGCACAGAAATATTAATGCAAACACTAGAATATGCAGACCATCAGAACCCATTCAACATCACAACCACCGTAACCAATGATCTCGGGCAGCCTCTAAGTCAGGAAAACTTGATCTGGGGGATACAGTCACTCAACTCTTCGGAAAGCTTCACATTAATAACTAATCCTCAAGGTGAAACCAGAAAACTTTTTAACTTCACCAAAATCTCGGCCCCCACCACGCTGTATGTCAACGCCACATACAAAGGTAACAAATATTACCTAGAATCATTCAACGAACAGACAATCCCCATATCCTTCAGTCAAGTACGCGCCCAAAATACCCTTCCTTGGTGGCTTGAAACTAGATACCTAGTCATTGGAGCGGCTATTCTGCTGACAGCAATAACCAGTGCTGTTTACTACTATAAAATCAGGAAAAGGAAGAAAAAACAGGACACCCCACAGGAGGAGTCAACCCAGATAACCCCAGTCACTATCCAACCAGAGATCTCTGGACCTAATTTTGAATTATCCTTCCCCCAAATAAAGCCCCCCTTACCACTAGTCTGGGAAATAGATGAACCGTTAATTCTAAACATCAAAGTTAACAAAGAGGATCTACAAGATGATGTAACACTAAGATGTGGCACAGATCACCAGGAAAAAATAGAGTTCACCGATGGCCACGCGTCAACTACAATAGTCTTCAGAGAAAAAGGCATCTTTCCCATACAGCTGTTCCATGGGCTGGACTCCAAGAAACCTCAAAACAGCGTGAACATAAAAATCGTAGAGTATAGAGAGGAGATAATATACCTCTACAAGGAATGGTTCAGAAGAAACCAGGAATCCATTAGCGGAGGAAGGAAACACACCGCACGAGACTTTATGTATTTCCTACTTGAACACCACCAGGGCATCGACGTGGGCAGACTTGATAAGGCCATAACGTTATTCGAGATAGCCGATTACAGCACCCACGACGTTAACCGGGAGGACTATGAAACCTTTTACACGAACCATCAAAGCCTCGGAGAGAAGCCCCTTGAAGAGTGAAGTAACCTCAAAGATAGTGAACAAGACCATACTCTACGGTTTCGCCATAGCGTTGCTGTATTACCTCACAGTCATGGAGAGCTCTCCACTCATCTTAGAAGTTGGGCTCACTGGAGGGCCCCTAATTATTGAACGTAGACCAATCTTTGAGCCGGTTACGCTTTTTCTGGTACTAAGATACCTGTCGAACGTCGTCAGCACCCTTTTAACAGGCTCCCTGATCGGACCCGTTAAGAGAACCCTGTCACAACTGTCGTGGACAGCTTCAGCGTGGCTTCTATCCCGACAATACCCAGCGCTACTTTTCCTTGAGATAATCTCCCTCTACCTCACTGTGCTTGTCTCAGGCCAAGGCATACTCGGCGCCGCGAGAACAGTATCGATGGAAAGAGATAACACTGTCATGCTTCTAGTTACACGGTTTTTCAACGTTCTGTTCACTGGGTTAATCCTCAACAGGTTTTTAGCAGGTGATGCGAGTTTCATATTTGGAAAAATCGCAGATATACCCCTCAACGTGTTTTCAGGTCTATCGGATCTCGTATTAACCTGCTCCATAGTAGCCGCAACCTTAAGTCTCGGCGCTTTTCTCGAGAACTCGGATAACACCTATGTATCCTATTTCATGAAAATAGTTAACAAAGAACCAACTGTAAACTTCATTAAAGTCTTTCTTCTTCTCGCATATATCCTATACTTTAGGGGGTACTTATCCTCAGCCATCGAACGCGGCGCCCCTTACCTATCCTACTTTGAGTGGGCGGTTATCACAACTTACGCCTTCTTAACGTTCAGAAGCGTCCGGATATACGTTGCCGAGGAACTAACAAATCCTGACATTCTAGGAGAATGGAAAAAACACCTACAGGAGATAAAAACAAGGAGTGATTACAGGATAGACAGGCTGGCAAAGGTTGTTGACGATTTTATTAATGAGGGGTCAAAAGACGTTCTGCTCGTCTATTTAATATGCCTGTTATCATCAGAGCATCTCCCGGAAAGCATAGCCAACGAATTTAAAGACTTGATTAACTACCAGAAAAAAGATGTGGGGCTGGTCACTTTTTCGTGGAACCAGGAATATATCCTAAAAGAGGATGCGCGCAGACGGAGAGAAATCATCTCAGAGCTGTTACCTCGCTTTGAGATGCTGAGCATAAAGGCGGGTTACATAGGCTCAATAAATGAAGTTAGAAAGGAGGACCTGAATGAAGTTAGAGAAAGTAAAGGAACTCTGTGACTCCATAATGGACACTGTGGGCAGTTACTTCGTAGGAGAGAGGCTTCTACTAAGTAAAATACTTGCGGGAGCCCTGGCGAATGGACACATCCTTTTCGAGGACTACCCGGGGCTCGGAAAAACCCTTCTCGCCAAGATCTTCGCAAAGGCCACTGGGTGCACGTGGAGCAGGATCCAGTTCACCCCTGACCTGATGCCTTCAGACATCATCGGCACCAAGGTTTGGCGGATGAACACATCCGAGTTCACCTTGGAGAAGGGACCGGTCTTCACGAACATCCTCTTAGCTGATGAGATAAACAGGTCTCCGCCGAAGGTACAGTCAGCTCTCCTAGAATGCATGGAGGAGCGGCAGGTCACAATAGAGGGCGAGACCCATAAACTGGAGGCCCCCTTCTTCGTCATGGCAACCCAGAACCCAATCGAGTTAGAGGGCACTTACCCCATCCCTGAGGCTCAGATGGACCGCTTCATGCTAAAACTGTCCACAGGATACGTAAAATCCTTGGAGAAGGAGTACGAGATCCTTAAACGTAGGGTAAGCTGGCAGCAGGATGACCCCACCGAGCTGGTGACGCCCATTGCGTCAAACAAGATTTTCCGTGAGATGCAGCAGTTCGTTGAGCGGGAGGTCTACATCGACGACCAGATACTAATGTACATCTCGGACATCGTTAGGAAGACGCGGGAGAGCCAATACGTTGAGGTGGGCTCAAGTCCAAGGGGCGGCCTGGGCCTGACCAAGATCACACGTGCCTTGGCCGTAATAAACAGGAGAGACTTTGTCACCCCAGACGATGTAAAGCTTGTAGCCCACGACGTGCTCGCCCACAGGATCATTTTAAAGATGGAGTACGAGCTTGACCGTCAAACAGACCCCGTCGAGATAATCAACCAGATCTTGGATAAGGTGGAGCCCCCAGTCGATGTAACCCGAAGGTAGCCACATGATCACGCCCCTCAGCAGCAGACTAGTATTTAGCGCCTTCACTTTCCTGACCTTCGGCATACTACTGGGTAACATGCTGTTGGTTTACATGGGGCTTATGCCTGTGATCCTCCTATTATCAGGTCTCCTGCTGCAAAAACCATCGAGCCCTCTCGGAGCAGAGCTCAACATCAGAGAAAACCACTACGTAGGAGACATTATTAGAATTAAGAGATCTGTCAAGGTGGTAGATGGCGTAGGTCCAGTTCTCGTAGGCGAGGAGCTTCCTAGGCTCTTCGAGTTGATCGAAGGTAGCAACATCAAATTATTCTGGAAAGGGTTAGCCCCGCTCGACGCCGAATTCAGTTACAGTGTCCGCTGCACAAAGCGCGGCATATATGAGCTGGATGTGATGCGCTGGGAGACCAAACACGGTCTGGAGCTACTTGAATCCGAGTCAGGCGAGTTCTCAATTAAACAAACATTGATCGTGCAGACTTACCCCCTTCAGGTCAAGAAGATCAGACAGCAAAAAATCTTCTCTAATGTTCCGATGCCGTCAGAGGCCCAAGTTAAACTGGGCATACCAACCACCGAGTTCAAGGAGATCCGTGAGTACAGTTACGGCGACCCGTTCAAGAACATAAACTGGAAGGCGACCTCACGTAGAACCTACCTGATGAAGCCGCCCATGGTGAACCAATTCGAGATGGAGGGCATGAAAATAGTTTGGCTCTTCTTGAACACCTCTACAAGCATGGCTTTGGGCACCACTATATCAAACTCGCTCGAATACGGAATACAGGCAGTGATGGGCCTGTCACAGTTCTACCTGGGGCGAAACTGCAGAGTCGGAGTTACACTTTACGACGACAGCAAAGCATACAAGGTAATAAGGAAGAGAGGGGAAGACGACGGATCAGTTAAAACACGGATGATGGCTGACTTCGACCCGAAGAGTGCCCAAAACGCACCAATTAAGGGCACCGTTTTAGAGCCAGGCGACTTTATTATACCCGATCTAGGGAAGCGGCAACTATACAGCATCACACATAAGATGCTTGAGACCGAGATATCTAAAGGCCTCTTCAACCTGAAACAATCAGTGGTTAACTGCAGGGGCCACATAATAGGGGGTAACCCCCTGTTCTACATTGTGACCAGCGTGGGCAAAGCTAACTATAAGAGCTTGGAGGAGGGCATAAACGAGCTTAAAAGATATACGACAACGTCGAGACACCTGGGCTCACCGATAGTCGTGGTCCACATAGCCGGCTACAAGATCAAAGCTAGCAACGAGAACGAGAAGTACGCCGCCGAGATACTGGAGATCGAGAAGCAGAAGTACTTCAGGAGACTGAGAAGGAAAGGTGTCATGGTGGTGAAGTGGGATCCCACCAGGTACAGGTTCACAGACATGTTGCTGTCACAGGTGAGGAGAAGATGAGGCTGAGGGTTCAGCTGGTGGCGTCCTTAAACCTGTTCGTGAGCCTAGTAGCTAGCTTTTTCACCACTCAACTATTCTTTTCAGCCAAGATCTCTAATGAGCTCATCGACCTCACAATAAACTACCTGAAAGCCCTTGTGCCAACCCACATCTCGTCATACGTGACAGGAGACATAGTCAGAACCGCCATACTCGTATTCATACTGGGGTTCACCCTGTATAACCTGTGGAAAGGAAAAACCGGCAACATAAAAAACATTTACTATCTCTGCATCATAATGATCCTACCTGAAGTTTTCGCTCACTCAAAGTTCGAATGGCTTAAAATTCTATGGGACATTGAACTTTACTCGCCTTCGAAGAGCTTCACCGAGACGCTCTTCACATCCTTGGTGATAATCGGCGGATACATCTTTCTGTACCTTGACAGCAATTTCCGTGAAGCCCATTTACTCGTCCGGAGAAGAGGAATAACCGACGCAGAAATCGAAACAGTGTATTCTAACCAGTCACTGTTTTCAATAACCCTGGTGACGATAGCTTTTTTCGTGATACTGATGCTTTCCTTCGCAGTTCAAATAATAGTGGAGCCTCTGCACCGCTACGTTTCCCTCAACAACTTGAACTATGTGCTGTTCGGAGTGATCTCGTCCTTCCTACTGGCATCGACCTTGTACATTTATCTCAGGGAGCAGGCAAAATGAACACAGACAATAATCATCCCACTTAGGCTCCCTTATCCAATCTTATTTAGGATATTGACTTTATGTTATCGATAACCAGCGCTACGAGACAGTTACCCAGCGACCTCATTTTCGCAACAACTCTAATGCAAAGCACCACAGGAGACACGGTCTGGGGCGTAATCCTTTTCTCTGCTTAGCTAGAGAACATCGGTGTTCCGCTGTCAAAGGCCTCAAAGACAGGGGTGACATAGGAGCCCTAACTCAACGATGTTCTGACATACTCCCACGGCTGAAGCACGTGGGGTTCTGGCTTTTCATCGGGTTCCGTCTTCACTTCTCACGATCGGAGCGGGTTTCGCAGAGCCATTTTGTCGAGTTTCGGCGTCTCCATCATCCACAGCCACGCACGAACATCGTGCAAGAACAAAAAATCGAAACTATAAAGCGGATCTAACAGACAACGAATCACCAAATTTCAAGCAGAACACAGGCAGAACAGTAGCTGAACAGTACCCAATGAGACTCAAACGGCGCCAAAAAAACAAACCAAAACTAAAAAGGAGACAAAAACAACCACCGTCCACCACACGCCGCGGAGGGGGGAGGGGGCTCATCAGGCTACGCAGAGCACCCGCACGCGACCCCACCCAGATACGTCATCGTCTTCAACGAGGAGGGCATGGCTGAACGTTTCGTGGAGAAGCCCAAGGACCCCATAAGTAACTGGGCCCTAATCGGCGTCTACGTCTTCAACGACAACGTCTTCGACGCCGTCCACAAGATCAAGCCCTCATGGAGAGGCGAGCTGGAGATCACAGACACCATACAAACCCTCCTCGATCAAGGCCATAAAGTCCAAGTTAAGAAGGTCGAAGGCTGGTGGAAGGACGCAGGGAAACCAGAAGATCTCCTAGAGGCAAACCAGTTAATCCTCGGAGACTTAGTACACAACAACGAAGGCATCATCGAGAAGGATGTAAAGATAAGCAACGTACTCAGAATCGGGAAAGGCACACAGATACTGGAGGGCTCCGTTCTACAGGGGCCATCGATAATAGGTGAAAACTGTACCATCGGGCCCCAAACATACATCGGCCCCTACACGAGCATCGGAGACGGCTCAACGATAGAGCACTCGGAGATCCAGAACAGCATAGTCATGGAAGGCGCATCAATAGAGTGCGACGAGCTGATAACGGACAGCGTAATAGGGAGAAACGTAGTGATCAGTAAAAACAACGAACTCCTCAAAGGCAAGAGATTCATAATCGGCGACCAGTCAAAGGTAGTAATATGACGAGGATAGAGCCCAGGCTATACGACAAGATAAAGGAATCGATGCATCTACCATGCGTAGACCTGCTCGTAAACTTTAAGGGTAGCCTACTTGTAATGCTGAGAAACAATAATCCTGGAAAAGATCTCTTGTTTATACCCAGGGGAAGAATCTATAGAAACGAGTCACTCACGGAAGCCGTGAAACGCGTGTTATCCGAGGAAACAGGGTTACAGCCTATAAACATCACCCAGATATCGACGATGACCCATCTATGGCCCGAAACACACACCGTGACCACCTACTATAAAGTCGAAGTGAACTCAGACAAATCGCAACGCGGTAGGCCTCTATTTAGGATGACCCGAGATCAGTTTTTTTATTTCGGATAAGTGTCCGGCGACCTCCGCGCCGAGGCCTGTCAGAGAGTACCTCGTCTGCACGGGCCTCGTGTCCATGACCTCTCTCTCTATGAGCCTCTCCTCCTGCAGCTCCCTCAAAGCGAGCGCCAGGGTGCTTCTGCTCTGCGTCACCTCCTCCTTCAGCTCGGAGTACCTGGCGTCGCCCCTCTCAGAGAGGTGCAGTAGGATCCTTATCGTGGCTGCGTCGATGACCGCCTTCATCTTCAAACTTATCCCCCGATAGCTGAGCCCACCGCACCCAAAAATGCAAAGCATAAAATATTGTGCTTGGTACATAAAATGATACTATTATATTCGTGTGGAGCCCAATACCAGACAGGAGGCACCAGAAACTGTGTTCGACACAGCCACGTAAAGGAAACGCATCGAACCACCACCCCGAGAAACGATTCGACGAGGAACGAAACAGGGAAAAAGGCGACACCAACCCCATGAACGGGTCGACCGAGACGAACCTTCGCCACGACCTGCTGTACCTGCGCTGCATCCTCACCCACGCCACCGAACGCCACCGAGCCCAAACCCCCGAAGACCGCCTCACCGAAGCCACCCTCCAAGACTACCTCACATGGCTCACAGTAGACGCCCTCAAAGACGAGGCGCACGCCCGCAGCATCGCCCCCACCCTGGCCAGACTCCAAGAGGAACTCCACGCACAAGCCCAACACTACCAAACCCGGAACAGAGACCCGATCCCCCAAGCATACCACGAGGGATACCTCCACGCCCTCGAGCAGATCCTCAGCTTCACACACGGCGAAGACCTCATCCTCGGAGAGGAGATCAGCCGACGAGAGTTCCATGAGTCCTGGGACAAGACCAGGGAGAAACTAGGCCTTTAACGAGTGACTCCGATGAAGTTCGACCTCGATAAGGAGGGGCTGGAGACGGTGCTCACGCCCTGGCAGGTGGAGCTCATGAGGTGGATCTGGAAGGCCAAAGGGGAGGTTGACTCGAAGATGGCCTACCTACACCTACAGGAATCATCGACGCCGATGAGCAGGGCCACAGCCATCAACTTCCTCAACAGGATGGTCGAGGAGGGCTTCCTCACATACAGGGAGGTCACCGCGAAGGGAGGCCACAAGAGGCTGTACCTGCCCAGCCCCGAGGCCCCCGACGAGAAAGCCTTCAGGAGAGTCCTCGCGGCAAGGCTAATGGAACGGGCTAGAACAGAGCTTATGCCACCCCGTTCCGAGAGCTATGCGTGAATGGACCAAGAGACACGCGTTCACAAAGAAGCTGAATCCCTACAACCCCCAAATGAGTTAAAGAAGACCCTCATAAAAAACACGATAGAAATCCACTGACAAGGTAATCCATTGTAGACCTGTTTATATGTCACTATGTGATTTATACCATAAAGTAACATTTTTGTGATGTTGTGGTTTAAATGAAAACAGGACTGATTCTTCGGAAACTACGGATGGAAGACAAGGAGTTCGTGACCTCAGAGGAGCTGAAGGAATTATGCTCACACCTAGGCATCAAATACGAGTCAGCTATACGTCATCTTGTTCCGCGGGGCAGCCTAATCCGGGTCTTCAGGGGCGTCTTTTACGTTACGAGCCCTGATGAAGTCTTGACAAGGAGACAAAAGTATAGCCATCTGGAGCTTGTTTCCAAAGGGCTCGAGGTTAAAGGTGTGGAGGATTGGTATTTCGGTCTTTACACTGCGCTTAAATTAAATAACATGACTCACGAACTATATGCGATAGACTACGTTGTGAACAACGAGATACAACGATCTAAACCCATGAACATAGCCGGTTACATGTTCAAGTTTGTTAAAGTTAAGCCTCAGCTGCTTTGCTTCGGAGTTGTGGGCAAGGATTTGAGGCACTCCGATCCTGAGAAGACGATACTGGACTTCGTCTACCTTTGGAGGTATAACGGTATGCCTGATCAGAGGATCATACAAAGTGTAAAAGAATGGGTGATCGGCGTCGATGCAGCGAAACTGAGGAGTTACAGCCGATATTATCCGAAAACAGTCGCAAGACAACTGGAGGGCGTCTTACCATGAGCCTCGGATTCATAGATGAGATTTCAAGGATCCATGGTATTCAAAGGCGGGAACTTGTGGAGAAAGATCTCCTCCTTCACCGCCTTCTCCACTACCTATCGCTGTATCCCGAGTTCAGCGAGAACTACCTGTTTAAGGGTGGGACTTGCCTTACCAAGTGTCATTTAGGTTATTACCGATTTAGTGAAGACGTGGATTTCACTTGGTTCCATCAAAACCGATTCGAAGGTAAATCTCAAAAAAAGGTGCGTAGGATGCTTTCGGGCATCATTGACGAATTGGGTCTGCTCTTGGAGGGGTTCGCACGGGAAGAGAGGATAGATTTTACCTGTGACAAGTCGAATCGAGAATTTGTCGAGCTTGGGGGCGGCAACAAGACCTGCACTTTCAAGCTATGGTACACCTCCAAGGTTCTTGAGACAAGGAACTTCATCAAAGTCCAAGTGAACTATGTTGAGAGGCTATGTCACTCACCAGTTAATATTACTGTGAGATGTATTGTGGGGGAGCCTACAGAGGGTGTGAGGTTTCTTTTTCCCGAAGCCGATAGTTATTCTCGGCCTTTGAAATTGTTGGCTTACGACATCCCCGAGATCCTGTGTGAAAAGGCTCGAGCAATTCTCACCAGAATGGCTGTTAAAGCAAGGGATTTTGTGGATATCTACATGATTGAGAAGGAGGCGGGCGTCAACCTTATCGATCATATGGACTGTGCTGTTGAAAAGCTAAGGTTCATGCTGGAACTCTATCAGAAATATCAAGAAAATCTCGCTGGTAATTTACAGCTCCTTGAATCTGGTGAACTATTCAATTGGGGTGAGGAGAAAACGCTACTGTTACGGGAAATTAATGAAGGAGAGTTTTATGATTTTATTTTGCCACTGGAAAATTTACTCAAAAAAATAGTGGCAGCTAGCTAGCACAACGTCGCCTTCTCCAATAAGGGCTCAAACATATAGACTCCTCAACGCATAGTCGATGAGAGGCACGTTAGCCAACGGGAAAAGAATCTTAGGCCTAGCCAAGCCGAGAGGCCTCAGCCTAGTAGCCAAACCCCCGGCAAGGATCAACGCCTTCAAGACAACTGAATCTACTAAAATGTGTTGATAAATGATGTCTTTGGCTTAATGATAGATAGTTATGAATACTGCAAATCCCATGGAAACGTAATATAAGGCGACTGCCTACAACGCCTAGGTGCAAGACCACATAATCAAAATGGAATCCTCCCTGCTTTGAATCCCAATAATAAGTGATCCCCGATCCACTTCATGAAAGAGAATTCGATGTTTTACTAAAACTTTAAAAAAACGTATCTCGATGTATATACATGGAAAACTTAGTGCTCTTAACCTCGTTAGGGGGAGACGACAACTACACTCTAGTCTTTGACTCCGATGGCTACCAGGTTAAACCCAAAGCACTGCCTGAAATGCCTCAAAAAAAGGATTATGATTACTACGTTCTCGAACTCCTGCCTCAGTTTAAGGAATTTCCCCTCAGCAAAAAACATAGAGAATACCAGATCGTACCACGCTCCGCGACACTAAAAATCGATATGAAAAACGGCAACACCCGATCATGTTTCCCCTCAAAAATCGAAGAAGACCCTGTGAAAGCTGAGTGCGAGCAGCAAATCGAGTTCAAGGTGGATGGCAGCATAGAACTCAAACCCTGGAAAGCAGGCGCAGAAACGAAAAAAACAGTCAAACTGAAATTCGAGAAAAACATCGAGAACAGAAACGTAACCTGCTACGCCACACGATCCCCAAAGACGGCTAGATGGGTGTTCACCACGAGAAGAGACGAGTCGTTCCTTCTTGCAGGCAAGCCAGTGTGGCTTGTGATAGAGTCTCCTAAGCGGAGCCCTCCGTCAGGGATGGTCAGTTTCGAGCCAGAGAAACTCGGCATCGCCAAGGAACGAAGACTCGTAGAAGGATTCATCGACGAAATAATACTGTCACTAAGAGGCCTCAAACTACAACCCAAACACTACGCTCCCATAAACATCGATTTCACGTTTCCGAGGCTCACACCCTTCAGAATAGCCGGTAGAATCCAAAGAACCGCCTTCTCACCGGCAGAACCAGAGTTCGAGCCAGATGTCCAGGGCGTTATCGACGACTTAATCGAGACGAGGGAAAAGGCGTAGACCTGGAAATCCTAAACCTAGCAAGGGCGTTCTTCGAAAGATTTCCTAGATTATCCTCGTGGATAATCGCAGTAGCCACAACGCTGAGGCTAGACTATTTAAGCCGATTCTTCCTTGCATCAAAATGCTACGAATACTCTCTATGGAGCTCCCCTTTAAGACTAGGGAAGCTACGGGAGCTATCGGAGGTCTCGTTCTTCACTTCAGACCCAATAGTTACTCCCAGCGACCCATTAGGCATACAGAGAACCAATCCCTACGATAATCTACCCTCCCCATACACGACTGGACGGTTCCTCTACATCCAGAGCATGGAGAAAGTCGAGGAATATAAAAAACTCAAAGGCATTGAAAGGTTCACCTACAACCACGTAATCAACGAACTATACCGGAACATCAAGAACAACATCAAGCATGGAGCGGCTCTAGAAACCGAGTTCGAGAAGGACGTCCGTGAGGAGTACATCCACCACCAAATGATCCTAAACACCCCCATCCTCATGCTCTGGAACCTTTGCTCATATCTGGTTCGACTCAACCTCATACACTTAACAGAAAGACAGCGACAAATCTACAAATATTCTCGTGACGAGACCTTAGAGACGCTCACGGATAAACTAGCTGATTACCAAATGGAACGGTGGAAAAAAGACCAAGACTCTATCCTATGCTTCAACGAGGCACTAATACATAGAGCGTGGTCACACAAGATAGCCGTCTCCGTCGCGCCTGTGATCGAAGGATTAACGCTTCTGATAACGGAAGAAAGCCCAGACCGGTACGATTCAGATAAAAACTTCAAAGAACGAGTGGTACAAGTAATCGAAAAGGTCGAACAATGCACTAAGCTTCAAGACATAAGAGAACAGAGAGAAAAGTACTCAGATCTCGTCATAGAAATGGGCAGAACCGTTTTCAGCGCTCCACTGAGAGACATCGAGCCCTACAAGAAGGAATCAAAGAAAAACGGAGAAACCAAGGATTTCAGCGAGTTCTTCAAAGAAAGGCTTGACCTCTTACTCGAAGAGGTCGAGAAACACGGACTCGAAGCCATAGAGCACCCAGAAACCTTCGGGTTATCAATGAGTAGCCCCTCAGAATCTAGCCTACACCGCATGTTCGACTACGTGCTGAGGAAAGGCGGACACTATCGACGAGTCCGACGCACATTCCTCGACCTGTTGAAGGAGAAACCAGAAACACTAACCGTATACGACAACATATCAGACACAGACTTCTACAGCGAGCCCGCTATAATGATCGCGGAGCCAGACGGCAGCCTGCTGCCCATCGACCCAGAAGTAATGAAGACAACAGGAAAAGAGAACCTCATAGGATTCGAAGACCACTGGGGCCAAGACAGAACGCTCATCTTCATACACAAAACCCTGATAGATGCAATAATCGAAAGCAACAAGCCATACTGGCTAAAGGAGTACGAAGAAATCATAGAGGAGAGGTGGCCAGATAAAAAAGAAACGATAAAGACGTTCATGAAAGAGCTCGCCACACGTTCTCAGGCGATGGTAGACCTGAAGGACAGATACACAAGTAAAAAAGAGATGATGACAACATGGCTCGATTTCTACGTAGACCTATACAATGATACTCTAAAAAACGCGCACAACCGCGACCTTATCAAAGAACTAAGAATCCTATCAATTCTTGGATACATACAAGGCCACAGATGAATACGTACCAAGTCCCCCAGCAACCCGGATGAGGTATGTAAACGTTCAATATTGTTGAGCAGACTACCGTTCAACCACATATATAAACGCTCAACATCATTGAGCAAAGAACAATAATTTCTTTAACTCACCCCCTATCGAACTAAGAAAAAACAAAATTTTAAATTTTTGTGGTTTCTTAGTTAATGCATGAGTTGGCTCGAATCCTCGTTAAAAGACCTCAAAAAAGACTACGACAATAGACCCTTCTCAGCTAAAAAGGCAGCCTCAACGCTCGAAAAAGAAAAAGGATACTCCAGAAACACTGTCTACTTTATACTTCACGAGCTCCATAAGAGAGGTTCTCTGATCAAGCTTGGTAGAGGCATCTACCAGGTTCCCGTCTATAACTCTCACGTTGACCTACCCGCTAGTTTCACACTATCAGGTAGAGCAACTGTTGAAATAGCATCGGGTGTACTGAGCAAAGCCACGGAGACATTAAAAGAAAAAGGAATCGAGTTCATGGTCACAGGACCATCCTCATTGACAAGGTTTCATCACTACCTCTCCCGGAGATACATACACCTCATCTACGTCGTTCAAGGAGGAGGAGAGTACTCTGTCAAAACGTTGAGAGACGCAGACTTTCTGGCTTTACTGAACCCCAACCAAAAAGAAGTCGAGACAATTCTCGAAAACGTTAACGGTAAAGACCTCTTCATAATACGTGAATTCGCTGATCTAAAAGGGAACGTAAAAGGCAGGGCTTCTCTGGAACGAGCGTTAGTTGACACGTATTTCGAGGTGACACGAGGAAAGATACCTTTCTCTGAGGTCGAGGTCGGTCGGATCATCGCCAACACATTCAGAGAGGAGAACATCGATGTAACTCACCTGTTACACCTTGCCTCTAGACGAGGTATAAAAGACGAGTTTACTGCAGTTGTAAAAGGAGTCATATCTGATTATCCAGTTGATCCCATGTCTAAAAACGAACATGTAAAAAACGTTTTACAAGGTATCAGAGAGTGAAATAGTATGGAGCTAATCCACGACACATCATTTTTCACTGAAGAAAGTGTGAAAAGAAGAGCAATGCAATACGGTTTTTCAAATAATTTAGCTGTTGAGCTTTTCTTGTGGGATTGCGAGATCGCCGCCCAGCTGCAGATTCATTCAGAGAGTCTGATCCTGAAGGGCGGTGCAGCCGTACAGCTTCATCTACCTGTAGAAATGCAGAGAGGTAGTATAGATATCGATATGGTTGGCCCTCTAACTGAGACGGAGGTCGAGGAGATCATTGCTCGTATTCCATCAAAGCTTCCTGGTATATCTTTTGAAAGATATAATCCTAAATCGCCGATTCCTAGAATTCCTTTAATAACATATTATGGTAAAATACCTTCACTAATTCCTGAAAGAAGAACCTCGGATATATCCATAAAAACAGAATTTCTGCTTGAAGACCTCGGATTAGCTTATGTTACGCTTCCTGAGGCAACGACATTCGCCATAGAAACTAAGAACCTTAAATGCTATTCAGTTCCAAGTCTAATCGGAGATAAACTCCTCACACTTGCGAGAAACACAATAGGAGTAACGAGAGAAGAGGATGTGCCTAAACAGATATACGACGTCGCCACACTAAGCGAGCTTCACGTTCCTTCCTCTGATGATATCTCCCAAATCTCCTATACAGTCAATAAGTTGATCCCTGTTGAGGCAGGCTATAGAGGTCTACATCTGGACACGAAAGAGGTACTAAACGACATCCAAACAAGCTTAAAACGATACTGCCTTCTGGGCACCTCAGGCGAGGATAAAGAAATTTGGAAAAACATTACAAGCTTTCAACAATTTTATGTAAACTCATCTCAGAGAAAAAACCGTGATGAATGGTCTGAGAGAGCATGGAGGCTTAGATTCCTATCTGAGCTAATCACCTCCATTTTTGAGGGGGAATCGGTTCAAGCTCAGGCAATCAAATATTCTTCAGCCCTCACTATGTCAAACAAGCTGAGAGAGGTTAAAGGTGAGAAAATCGTAGAATTAAGAAAAGATCTACTGAAACATGCTAGACCCTACACACCCTTTTTCAAGGAACTTAGAGGAAAGTCACTTAATCGAGTATTCTGGCAGATAATAAACAGGGACAACATCGAAGCCGTTCAATCTTCACTTTGTATAGAGCGATGAGCTATAAACCATTTCGACTTGGTTTCCAAACCATTACAATAGGACCAAAGTAGTACATAAAAAAAGGAAAGGGAACATCATACGTGAAGACGGCATGAGGGTGCTAGAAGTCAGAGTACCAGAGCCACTATCCGAGAGAGACGCCAAAGTAGCCATAGAGGCCTTCACAGGACACCTAGTCTCCATGGGTAAGGCGGCTGAGATCGCGGAGACCCCCATCCAAGAGTTCCTCGTCGAGCTCAGGAAACGAGGGATACCCGCCTACCTTACACCGACGACGAAGCTCACGAGGAACTCAAGGCTTGACCGAAACTGCTCACACACCCTCGACCTGCTGCTAAAAGGATTCTCCCTACATTAAACTAGGGCTTTATTTCCATAAAACTTATGGTAAAGCTGTATCGGTACCTAACAGTTAAGGTGACACAGCGTGGAAGGAGTGACACTCGAGGTAACGCTAGACATCGAAACCTCAGCCGTAATAATCAAAGACCTCCGAATCGAGGATCCAGGCTTCTACAACCACCTCGTCCAGCTCGACCAAGAAAAAAGAGTAGACTTCGTGAAGCATGCGCTACAGGTCGGCTATGACGTGCTCCAAGCCATGGACACCACCAGCCGCGTCGACTACGTGCGCGGGGAGTTCGACCGCATGCAGAAAGAGTTCGACACAGGGATCCAAGAAGTCTTCTCAGAGAAAGGCCTCCTGAAAAGCTCCATGGAACGCTTCCTGGGCAAGGAAGGGGAGCTGAAGAAAGCCCTCGACGCCCACTTCGGTGAGCAGGGAAGCGTCATCTACAAGATCTTAAACCCGGACGACGAGACCACACCCCTCGGTAAGTTCAGGAAGCAGCTGCAGCAGGAGTTGGACGTCAACCAGGACGGCTCCGCCTTCCAGAGCCTAAAAAGCTCCATGGAGGAAGGGTTCCAGAAGGTGCTCATCGCCATCGGCGCCGAGGAGGCCGCAGCGGAGGAGCGTGACAAGGGAACCGCAAAGGGAAGAGACTTCGAGGACATCGTATGCGAGAGACTCGACATGATGGCGCGGGACTTTGAGGACACCGTCGAGTTCGTCGGAGGCAACAACGGTCCACTCGGGAGGGTGGGCGACGTCCTCATACACGTCAACCCACGAGCCACGGGGAACGTGGAGCGCCGCATAGTCGTGGAAGCCAAGAACACGAAAGTCACGATGACAGGGAAGAACAGCTTCCTCAAAGAGCTGGACAACGCCAAGGAGAACCGGCTAGCCCACTACGCCATAGGGGCCGTAAACGAGGCCAAGGCTCCGGCATCTTGCGGATGCATCCGCAGATTCGACGGCGCGAAGATAATATGCAGCGTACCAGAAGACGACCACCCGCTCGGGCCGATTCAATAATTCACTGCATTTATTGGGGGCCCGTGTCCTCTGATTCTTGATGGGAAAATCTAAGATCGGTTCCCCCAAACTACTGTTCAAACACCTAGATTTAACACCGATCCAACCCATCCTCTGGAAAGACCTACACACAAACGGCCCCGGGAGGCCAGTAGAGTACAACCCGGAGTGCGACCTACGAGCCCTCATGCTCAGACAGCTACTCCAGATCCACTACATCAAAGACCTCTCAAAATGGCTGAGACGAGACCCCTACCTCAGAAAAGCCTGCGGCTACGGCAAAAAAGCGCCCAGCGCCGCCCACTTCACCCAGATGAAGAAGCGAGTAGGAGCAGAAGGCTTCCGCCTCATCGAGGCCTGGCTACGACACGAAGCCCTCAAGATCAGAGCCAGCCAGCCCTTGGCCGCCGCAGGCCTCATCCAGGCCGCAGGCATAGACGGCACCGACCTGCCCGCCTGGAGCAGCAGGGATCC